>JAABUU010001492.1_pt1 | contig 39201 bp, 43 predicted proteins | sample 5559301 | NCBI WGS metagenome assembly JAABUU01 (sample SAMN10711884, study PRJNA513360) | rock metagenome | isolation source: Antarctica rocks | place: Antarctica: Victoria Land, Richard Nunatak white | reverse complement strand
TGGTACCCGCTGGCGCTGCCTCTGGTTGGTTCCCGAGCCCTGGCCTGAGCCCCCGTATGTCCTCAGCATCACCATTCATCCTGGAGTTCCGTAATGTCAAACACCGTACCACCCCTTGTTTAGGGGCTGGGGGTGAGGGTGCGAAGCCTGCCACCTGGACTGCATTTCGACGTACACAGTGATGTGGCGCCGAAACGGGAGCCATACACAGTTCAGAACAATCCGACGCCTCGAAACTGTCCGCTCATGAACTACCGGCGCTGGGAGGAGAGGGGCGTGCCGTTCGCGCTCGTGTGAGTCACTACAGACTGAAGCAGGGATGCGCCTCTCGTTCAGACATGACCGGGAAATGTGGAAGAATGGCGTCAGAGTGATTACCTTTGATGCGTTACAGGAAGCACTGCCGCCGCCGGCTCGACAGGTCATCGCGGTGGGCAGCGGTAAGGGCGGGGTGGGCAAGTCGACCGTCAGTCTGAACCTTGCTCTGGCCCTGGCCGAGGGCGGTTCCGCGGTGGGGCTGCTGGATGCCGACTTTCATGGCCCAAACATTCCCCTGATGGTTGGGCTAAAGCGCGAAAAATGGACCGTCAACTGGACCATGGCGAGCCGGCGGCCGGCGGATCAACAACCAATCGCACCGATCGAGCGCTTCGGTCTGAAGCTCATGTCGGCCGGCTTCATCCTGGGAGAAGATCAGCCGTTGACGCTCGACGCGGGAACCATGCGCTTTCTGATCCAGCAACTGGTGCGCCAGGTCGCTTGGGGCGATCTAGAGTATATGGTGGTCGATCTCCCGCCCGGAACGGCGGATACCCAACAGATGTTACTGAAGAGCTTGTCGCTGGCCGGCGCCGTGCTGGTGGTCACCCCGCAGGATGTCGCCCATCTGGATGCCAGAAAAGCAATCACCATGTTCACCCGAGCCGGCGTGCCGCTGCTGGGCGCGGTGGAGAACATGAGCGGCTTTCTCTGCCCGCACTGTGGCAAGCCAATCGACATCTTCTCTCGGGTGCCGGCAGAGCGGGCGATCTGGGCGCAGGGCGTGCGCCGGCTCGGGGTGGTTCCGCTCGACCCGGCGGTGAGTGGCGCGGGCGATACCGGACGGCCCGTTATGGTGGATCAGCCACAGTCGCGCCAGGCTGAAGCCTTCCGCGCTATCACGCAACACATACGGCGGGCCTTGCAGGACCTGGAGGAGAATGCATCGTGACAGTAGCAACCACCTGGGATTTTTTACAACCGGAGATCGACAGTATCCGGGAGGCAAGGGGGCGGCTGTATCCGCCAGTGCTGGAGGAGCGGCAGGGTCCGGAGCCGGTCATCGATGGGCGGCGCGTCATAAATCTAGCCTCGAACAACTACCTGGGGCTGAGCTTTCATCCCGACATGATCCGCGCCGCGGTGCAGGCCACCGAGGAGTTTGGAGTCGGCGCCGGAGCAGTCCGGGTGGTGACCGGCACCATGACGCTGCATCGAGAGATGGAGCAGCGTCTGGCCCGCTTCAAGCAGGCCGAAGCAGCGGTCGTCTATCAGTCCGGGTTCACCGCCAACGCCGGCACCGTGGCCACGCTGCTGGGGCCGGAGGATCTGATCGTCAGTGACCAGCTCAATCACGCCAGTCTGATCGACGGAGCCCGCTTGAGCCGGGCGCAGATCACGGTGTATCCCCATGCCGACGTGGACGCGGCGGAAGCGGCCTTGCGAGAGAGCAAGCACCGGCGAAAGCTGCTGGTGACGGATGGCGTGTTCAGTATGGATGGCGACATCGCGCCGCTGCCTGATCTGGTGGAGATCGCGGAGCGGTACGACGCGATCCTGATGGTGGACGACGCCCATGCCTCGGGGGTGATTGGGAGCCACGGACGCGGCACGGTCGATCACTTTGGTCTGCAGGGACGGGTGCCAATTCAGATCGGCACCCTCTCGAAGGCCCTGGGGCTGATGGGTGGCTATGCTGCCGGGGATCAGTTGCTGGCGGACTATCTCTTGAACCGGGCGCGTCCCTTTGTCTTCTCGACGGGACACCCACCAGCGGTGGCCGCTGCTTGCATCACGGCACTCGATCTGCTGGAGCGCGATACGGTGCTGCTCAATCGCCTATGGGAGAACACGCGCTACTTCCAGGGCGAGCTCCGCGGCATGGGCTACGGTCTGGGCCACACGGTAACCCCCATTACGCCGATCATTGTCGGCGAGGAAGAGCGAGCGGTGGCCTTCAGCACCGAACTCTACGAGCGCGGCATCTATGCCCCCAGCATCGCCTTCCCCATCGTGCCGCAGGACACGGCCCGCCTCCGAATTATGGTCAGCGCTATGCACCAACGCGAGCACCTGGATCGGGCGCTCGACGCGCTCCGCGACATTGGGCGAAAACACGGGGTGCTGGTGTAAGCAGCGGCGATTACGGTATGAGCGTCGCTGTACTCGGGTCAGTGAGAGTGGCTGCCACAGCCGCCGCCACCACCACCACAGCCGCAACCACCGCCGGCGCTGGGAGCGTTGATCTTGAAGCCCTGGCCCATCAGATCGTCCGAGTAGTCCATTTCGGCATTGTCCAGAAAGGGAGCCGAGTCGGGATCGACCAGTAGGGTGATACCGCCCAGGTCAATCGTGTTGTCGCCCTCTTCCTGATCGTCGAAGCCCATGGCAAAGTGCGCTGAGCCACAGCCGCAGCGCGACTGGACCATGACGCGAACAGCTGCAGAGTCCTGCTCCTGGCGTCGTGCCTCGGTCGCTTTTTTTAGCTCATCGGATGCGCGGGGAGTCACAGTTATATTCATCGGGATAGCCTCCAGTTGTTCTTCACCATAGCAAAGTTTCACCATCAGATACAGATAGTGCGCTAACTACACGGTAGGTGTAGCCGTTGGTCCAGGCGCCGGTGTGCCGGTGGGACCCGGTACCGGGGTGCCGGTCGGCCCTGGACGCGGGGTGCCGGTCGCGCCGGGTCTCACGCCCCCAGGACGCGGAGTACCGGTGGGGCCAGGACGGGGTGTACCCGTGGGCCCAGGTATCACGCCGCCCGGCCGGGGCGTACCGGTGGGACCGGGCCTGACACCGCCGGGGCGAGGCGTACCGGTGGGACCCGGCCGCGGCGTGCCGGTGGGACCGACTTTGGGCGTGGCAGTGGCGCGCGGCGTCGGCGTGACGGTTGGTGTGCTGGTGGCGCTGCCGCCAAACACGTGCGGATGCGTGGCGAAAAAGGCAGCAGCCAGCGCAACCAGAATGATGAGGACCAGCAGGGCCGGCAGCAGCCACTTGCGGTTCGGGCCGGGAGGGTCATCGCGCACGACAGTTGTTCGATCCATTGCTACGTATGGTACAGGATGTGGGCCGGGTCGCGTGGACCCGGCAGGGTAAGCTAAGAAGTGAGCTATTTCCGATTCGCACTGCTCGGTTGCCTGGGAGGACTGGCGGTAGGACTGGCTGGATGCGGATCGAGCGATTCCGCCCCGCCGTACACGGTGTCGTGCCGCACCCACCGGCTGCCCACTGGGCGTATCCGGGCCGCAGTCACGGTGAACAATGCCTCGGCCGTCGCGGGCAGCCCCATCCTGTACGGCCCTGCGTTGCAATGGGTGCGTCATGCCTATCCGCTGCTGCTGCCCGTTCCCGTTCGCGCCGGCGCGGTATCGTATATCGGTCTGCGGGCGCCGCGCATCCACCCCGGCAAGGCGCTACATCTCCTGCTGCGCTTCGCTCCGCCACCGAGTCCGCAGGCGTTGGCCGTGACCGACAGCAGCGTGATCGCCGCCTCCAACACCAACCCATTGAGCACCGCCGGCTGCACTATTAAGAGGATGCCATGACGAACGACGCTGTCCTACCCACCGTTGAGCTGTACTCCGATATCCATTGCCCCTGGGCTTATATGGCCGTCTACCGGCTGCGCCAGGTCTGGCCGGAGTATCAGGACCGGGTGCGCGTGTCGTTCCGAGCGCTTTCCCTGGAACTCAAGAATCGGCGCCCCACGCCCAAGCCCATCCTCGACGTGGAGTTCGACCTGATGAAAGAGCAGGAACCCGACCTGCCGATCCAGCGCTGGCAGGCGCCGGAGTATCTCTTCGTGCCGACCTTCCTGCCGGCCTTCGAGGCGGAAAAGGCGGCGGAACAGCAGGGGGAGGACGCGGCCTGGGAGTTTGCCTGGCAGGTGCGCCTGGCCTTCTTCGATCAGAGCCGAACCGTCTGTATGCGCAATGAACTGAAACGGGTGGCGCGCGATGCCGGACTGGATGCGGAGCAGTTCCTGATCGACTGGGACAGCGGCCGCTTTCGCCGGGAGGTCATCGCCGAAAGCCACCACGGCTGGGAGGAACTGAAGGTTGAGGGCAGCCCAACCTTTATACTGCCCTCCGGCACACAGGTTCACAATCCCGGCGCTATGCGGGTAAAGCTGGATCGCAACGCCCAGGTCACCGAAAAGCATCCGGCGGACTGTCCGGACGGCGATTGCCTCCAACCGTATCGCGCCATGCTGGACGAGGCCATCGGCCTGGCTGGAGAATCAGAGCGGGATGTCAGTAACCTTCACAACGTTCCCTCGGACTAACCAGACCGCGCTGTTCATCGAGATACCTGGAGAGCTACTGGCAGCGCTGGGTACCAAGAAACGGCTTCCGGTCCACGCCACGCTCAACAACGTCGAATACCGCACCACGATCGCTGTGTACGACGGCCGATACTATCTCCCGGTACGCAAGGAAATCCGTGAGGCAGCGGGGCTCACGGTGGATGACCCGGTGACGGTCACGCTGGTGGCTGACACCGAGCATCGTACCGTGGAGGTGCCCGATGACCTGGCACAGGCCTTCGCGGCGGATATGGAGGCCCAGAGCGCCTTCGAGCGGCTCTCGTTCACCCATCGCAAGGAGTATGTGGCCTGGATCAACGACGCCAAACGAGCGGAGACGCGCAGCAACCGCATTGCGAAGACGGTGCTCCTGCTGCGCGAGGGGAGGAAGGCGCCGTAGTGCAAGACGGATGACGTACGCAACTCCGGGGCCGATGTCTGACAGAGGCGGCTCTGGGGCCGATCTATACCACGGCGCCGGTAGCCCGGCCGTCCTGGCCGGACTGGCCCGCAGGCCAGCACGTTCGGCGGTGCGGGTGGAGAATGCCGGCGCAAGGCGGATGTCGTCCGCGATTCTCTTCAGTCAACCGTATTGGGCTGGAAGTCCCTGACCACGAACTGCCAAATGGCCCGTGACGGTATGCTCGCCTGCCGTTACAGTGGTGCCAGTCGGTACCAGAGTGACGGTATAGCAGCGTGGAGTGTGAGCTAAATGAGAAATGGGAGCGAAGAGGCTTTACCGTGTCAACTGGCCCGTCCGGCATACGCTGTCATGACCGACTGGCAGGCCTCGCCGTGGATGTAGCCGAAGCGACATTTGACCGGCAACTCGCCGCGCTTGAGCAGCAGATGAAGACTGAGCGACTCCAGCTCTCGTTTGCCCCTGATGCCATACGCGAACTGCGCGCAGAGCTTGCGTGTGTTGGGCGAACGCTTGAGCGCAACTACACCTACTTCCTACCCTTTACTCGTCGGCGGCTAAAGGCACAATCCGGCGCTTTGCATCGACGGATTGCGCTGCAAGCGCTTGAACTGGAGGAGTTGCGTGAGCGGCATCCCCAGTCAGTCTCGTGGGATGAATTATAGGTCTGGTTGACGAACTGCGGGTTTTAGAGCACTGTGGTTTGCTATGCTATTCGATAGATATAGGCATCCTCGATGAAGACGTGGTTAATGGTGTCCGCGGTAACGCGTACGCCGCTCACCTCATCGGGACCGGTATGGACCACGGGCTGCAAGGCTTGCACCACCGGGTCTTGGGGACCGACCACGGTTATGTCAGCGAGACTCATGCCAACCGGCTTGGAGCGGAGGATATCGTTCACCTGCCGGTACGCCTCCCTGGCCCCGTCATCGACGACGACCGGGGATGCGATCACATACCGCCAGGTCCCTGCCTTCAGCGACCACAGCGCCGCGTACACCGGGAACCGGGCGCGGTCGAGGGCACGAAGCAACTCCTCGCCCTGGCTGATTTTCCTACCTACCGCGAGGTCTGTAACCATGTCATGACTCCGTCCATCGGACCGGTTGCTGCTCCGTGAAGGATACGTTCCTTGCTGCGTGCCAGCTTAGCTCCCCGAGCAAGCGGCACTCGCTGAGGTAACCGACACCCCCGATATTCCTTCCTGATGTATATGGGAGATGGTCACGCGAACGGTGACCGGCACCGCCGGCAGTCCGCGTTGCCGGAGCGATCGGCTCACACGCTGGGCGTGTATTGTGGCTACGTTGGCATGCCTTCCGGTCACCGCTGCGACCTGAATGTCGTTGAACACATCACCGGCATGGAAGCGAGACCGGAGCCAGGCTTTCACCTGCGACCTACCGGCAAGCGAGATCACTTTTCCCGTCTCCGAGGCACAGTCACGATACTTGACCGTCTTCAGCATCAGTTGTGCTTCCCGCTGCAGATTTCGACCCGCATACGCATCAAAGAACTCTTGCGCCACAGCCTTCGTTACGGACGCAGGCGGGTCGGCCACCTGTGACGCAACTCCAAAGGAAGAACAGGAGCGCCCCCCTATGGCGGCGAAGAAGAACTTCGTGTGCTGGTTGACACGTAACTTGGTATTGTCGTCTACGGATGAGACGCCAAGCGCCTGAATCACGCTGCTAGCACGAACTGAAAGGAAGCCCACCACTCCCGGGTCTCGTCCTATGATCTGGGCGTGCTGGAACGTGTCCTGCTCTTCAAAGACAGTGCGGAGCCACTGCCGCAGTTGCTTCTTGGTGGTCAAGAAAACCAAATGCGACGTAGCATAGTCGCAGTCGCCGTACTTGAGCTTCGAATCGAAGGTTGCAAGCACGCCGTTGATATCATGCCGATTGTAGGCATCGAGATACTCCTGCATCAGCGCTTTGGATTGAGCCAGACTGGCCCCTGCCGCGGTCGGAAGCGCGGTGGCGCTGCGGGAAGAGGCGGCTCGTGCCCAGCTATACCCTGTACTGGCGCCGAGAAGCAAGATGATGACAGCGAATCCGAGGAGCAAGATCATGCAAATTCGTACGAGGACATGGTTGGCGTGCCGGGTAGGCATGGGAGTTGTCCTAATTCGCCAGGTCAGGTAGTCGAGCTTGGCTCAAGCATAGGGCACAAGAGACAAGCTGTGCGTGCTGTTTTTCTCGATCTGAATGGGACGCTCGTGATGCCAGTCCAGGCGGAATCTCCCGGCGCGTACAGCGTGATTCCGGGAGCGTCTAGTGCCATTGCCCAACTGAACAGGAAGGGCTTTCTGTGTCCGGTAATAACGGTGCAAAGCCGCATTGCCAAGGCGCTATACACTGAAACCGATTTCCGCACGTGGTTTGCCTCATGGCAAGAGAGCTTGGCGCGGGAGGGAGCCTATGTTCTGGGACCGTATCTCTGTCCCCACCGATTCGGCTTTTCGTGTCCATGCGCCAAGCCTAATCCTACGCGGTACCTTCAAGCCGCGCGGGAGCACGACATTGATTGCACACAATCCTATGTGGTGGGAGACACGCTCGACGACATGGTTGCTGCCCGTCGTATTGGCGCCAAGGGCTGCCTCGTCCTGACCGGCTGGGGACAGGCGGCCAGAGACCAAGGCGCCGGCCATGCGGTCCATATAGGGGCGGATGTGCGGGCTGTCACCGACTGGATCATTCAAGATGCGCGGCGCGACGAAAGTCCATGTTGACTCAACAACCCTGGAATCCTTGCCCCCCTTGTACCCTATGCCGCCTGCTTCTTACCCGACGACAGGCGCTCGACGCGGCGGGAGATGTAGAAGGCCAGGGCGGCGGTGGGCAGCTCGACGAACACGGCCAGCAGGATGGCCTGGGCCAGGGGCCAACCGGGTTGGGAGGTGGTGATGTCGAACCAGGCGTCGACGATCAGCAGCGTGGCGGTGACGACGGCGGCCAGTTCCATCTGGCGCTTCTCACGGAAGGCCAGCCAGGCGGTGCGGCCCATGGCCAGGACCAGCAGCACGTCGAAGCCGGCCCACGACAGGTTGTAATGCCGTGCCAGTTGGCGATCCGGCAGCGTCACGCTGAGGATCGCGATCCAGGGAATCAGGATCACGCTAAAGGCCAGGAAGAGCGGCGCGATCCAGCGGGGCGCCAAATTGTCGCCCAGGCGCAGCAGACCACTGGCGCCCGGCATGCTGTCCTCCGGGCTGCAGCCATCCTGCCAGGTGTGAGGAGTCTCTGCCGTCTCCGCGGAGTCTCGCTCCATAGCCGTCACGCTTGCCCTTGCTTTCGTCGCACTGTGGACTCTGCTAGATTCTATCTATTGCCAGGTTTCCCACCATCAGAGATTGGCCGGTATCGGGGTGCTGTCGATTTCTCCGACCGTCGCACACTCTGTCTCCAGCTCCGTAAAGAAACACGTCTCGGCGCCGGTGTGGCAGATCGGCGTTTCGCCGGTGGCGGGCTGGACCTGCGCCAGCAGGGTGTCGCTGTCGCAGTCGACCGTCAGGTGGCGTACCTGGAGCACATTGCCGGACCGCTCGCCCTTGTACCAGAGTTCCTGCCGGCTGCGGCTCCAGAGGTGGAGATGGCCGGTCTGGAGGGTGCGCTCGACCGCTGCACGATTGGCGTAGCCGAGCATCAGCACAGCATGGCTGCTCACGTCCTGCACGATCACCGGGACCAGGCCGCCGCCTTTGTCGAAGTCGATGCGTTCCAGGGCGGGGAGTTGTTCCGCGTTCATAGGACGGGACGGACGGGTACCTGGTGCTCCGCCAGGTAGCGTTTCACCTCGCCCACGGTATAGGTTCCGTAGTGGAAGACAGAGGCGGCCAGCGCGGCATCGGCGCTTCCCTCTTGCAGCGCCTGGCGGAAATCGTCCAGGCTGCCGGCGCCGCCCGAGGCGATGACCGGCACCGAGATTAGCTCGGCCAGCCGAGCCAGTAAGGAAACATCATAGCCGGCCTGGGTGCCGTCGCTGTCGATACTGGTGACCAGCAGCTCGCCGGCCCCGCGCTCCACCACCTCCCGCGACCACTCCAGTGCATCCCGTCCGGTGGGCGTGCGACCGCCGTGCGAAAAAACCTGCCAGGCGCCGTTGCTTCGCTTGACGTCGATCGCCACCACGATGCACTGACTGCCGAACGGTTCGGCGCCGCGGGTGATCAGCGTCGGGTCGTGCAGCGCCGCGGTGTTCAGCGACACCTTATCGGCCCCGGCCAGCAGCACGCGCTCGATGTCCTGCACGGTGCGAATGCCACCGCCCACGGTGAAGGGAATGAAGACCGCGGCGGAGGTACGCTCGACCAGGTGCACCAGCGTGTCGCGCTGCTCGACCGCGGCGGTGATGTCGAGGAATACCACCTCGTCGGCGCCCTGCTGCTCGTACCGGGCGGCGCACTCGACCGGATCGCCGGCGTCGCGCAGCCCCTCGAAATTGATCCCCTTGACCACCCGCCCGTCTTTGACATCCAGGCAGGGAATGATGCGTTTAGCCAGCATGGGCTATCGCCTCTTCCAGCGTGAAGACTTCCTCGTAGAGCGCCCGTCCCACGATCACAGCCTCGGCCCCGCACTCCCGCATCCGGTCGATATCGCCCAGGGAGGAGACGCCGCCCGACGCGATGACCGGCGTTCCCAGCGCTACCAGCCGCTCCAGCGAGGCGAAGTTGGGCGAGGTGAGGGCGCCGTCGCGCTCCACATCGGTATGCAAGAAGCGGCGAACCCCCACCTCGATCAGGGCGCGAGCCAGATCGAGCAGGCTCCAGTCGCTGGTCTCGACCCAGCCCTGCACAGCCACCGTGTCGCCGCGCGTGTCCAGCGCCACGATGAGCTGCTCGGCCCGGCTGGCCACCAGGCCGGCGACCAGGTCCAGATCGAGAGCCGCGGTGCCCAGCACCACGCGTCGCGCGCCGGCCTCGAAGGCGTATTCCACATCGGCCGCACTGCGCAGTCCGCCGCCAACCTGGATGGGCGCCTGGGCCGCCATGGAACGAATCAGCTCCATCTGAACCGGACGGCCCAGACGGGCGCCATCCAGATCGACCACGTGCAGAATCCTAGCGCCCGCCCGGTACCAACGCCCCGCCATGGCCACCGGATCATCGCCGTACATGGTTTCCTGGGCGAAGTCGCCCCGCAGCAGCCGCACACAGCGGCCATCCTGCAGGTCGATAGCGGGAATGATCAACATAATACCTGATTATCGCAGGATGGCAGAGGATATAAGGGGAGCGAGATGCTCCCTCAGTGCCGGAGGGCAGCCTATCCAGCCCAAGGGCGCTGCGGACGCGCCGCCCAATGGTGTTGGCGACGGGCCGGCCCACCTTGATTGGTCGCCGGGATGCCCCTACCTATGGGACCCACCGTTGGGCTGGCCGGGCAGGAGCCACGGCCACTACCGGGACCGTGTCTCCGATGGGGAAGGCCTTCGTTAGCAAGAAACTGTTGTCGTAGGGGTCGCGGCTCCTGCCCGACCCGCACTCGAGGTCTCGGGCGCGACACCCTCGCCACGCGCTCGGGCATGATCGCCTCAGCCGGCCTGTCCCCCGCGCCGTTGGGCGGGACAGGCAGCCCGACGGCGCTGGGGATGAATCCCATGCCAACCAGCAGCGCCGCCTCATGACAACCGAAAGCGGATCTGCCTGTCCCCCCGCCACTGGGCGGGACAACACCGGCCCATGCGGACATACTACCTTATAGATAGGCGGATAAAATAGATAGGCGGATAAACGCCGTACTGCACCATAATGTGCTGATGCTATGCCGGCTGGTCTAGCAAGACTCTAGTAACCCCATGCGTCTCACCTCCCCTTGACTCCGGGCTTCGAATGTGTGGAAAGGCAGTGAAATGGAAGCATCACAGGAAACCTTCTCTCCGCTGCAAATCGCTGAACGTGGGCAGGACAATTTTCAGCATGTCCTGTTCGCCACCATCGCCTATTTAGAGGCACGGGATCTCTCGGTCGAGGACTGGGCGCGGTATCTCGGCGAACGCTTCGCACCGGGCTGGGGCCACGGGTACGGCGCCAAGGACATCATGGCGCGGGCGGCGCTGAACGTGGTGTCGGCTGGGGCAAGCTTGCGGTCGTTCTCCGGCCACGAGAATTGGGCGGAGTGTGTGGTGGGCGACTGGCCGCCGCAGGGCAAGCTGGCCAGCGATCGCTTCTCGCACTTTTTTGGCTTGGAGCAGGCCGACGCGGACCACTTCTGGGAGGTGTTCCGACCCATCGCCGAGCACCTGGGCTTTCACTATGAGTGGAATCGCGAGAGCGAGCAGAAGCTGAGTTTCACCTTCTGGCGGGATGAGGAGTAGCCGCCCTATGGACGCTCCGCAGCGCCCGGCGGACCATGGGGTCGAGCTATCGCCGGTGATTCTGGAGGCGGCCCGGCTCCTGGTGGCGGCTGCGAATCCGGTTAAAGTGCTGCTCTTTGGGTCTCAGGCTCGGGGCGAAGTGCGACCGGGAAGCGACTTCGACTTTCTGGTGATCCTGGGCTCGGTCGAGGATCGCTTTGCCGAGATGGTGCGTCTGCAGCGGGCTCTGGCGCCGTTGAAGATCCCGGCCGATGTCCTGGTGTATTCAGTACAGGACGTGGAGGACTGGGTGGGCGTTCGGCAAACCTTGATCCACCGCGCTATCAAGGAGGGCATCGTTCTCTATGACGCCGCATGATCTGGCGGTAGTGATGCTGACTAAAGCGGCCCAGGATGAAGCGGCGGCGGATCACCTGATGAATGCGCCCAAGGTGGGTGAGGAGACCGTTGGCTTCCACCTGCAGCAAGCCGCCGAGAAGCTGTTGAAAGCAGTCCTGGCCGAGAAGGACATACCGTACGAACTGAGTCACAATCTGCTCTATCTTCTGCAGCTTCTGGAGGCCGGCGGCGCTCGTCCGCCGGCGGAAATGCAAGAGCTGGGGATGCTCAATCCTTTTGCAGTTGCCTTTCGATATGATCTGCTTCCAGATGTTTCAGCCTTTGACCGGGTGAAGGCACAGACTCTGGTCGCCGATTTACGCGCCTGGTGTGAAGCCCGGGTGCCAAGACCTTAATAATCTCGGTACTTGCCGTGCCGCCCTGAGATTTGCGGTCGTGGCATGGTAGACTTCCTGCGAATGGCGGTTGCGCTCGGCCTCCACCCTGGCGGCCTGAAGGATACCGCTTCTACGAATTTTCCTGCAGAGTGTTGATTAGGGACGGTTGTTTTTTCTCCTATGCGATACGGTCAGCATTTTCTTCAAGCACTTCTCCTGGGCGCTCTGGCGGCCTCATCTCTTGCGCTGCCCGCACGGGTGGCGGCGCGCGGTGGCCACCAGACGGGTACCCCCTATATCGTCGTGCTGGACGCCGGGCATGGCGGGTCGGACACTGGGGCGGCGGCGAGCAACACCGAGGTTGAGAAGTATCTGACGTTGGCGGTGGCCAGGGTGGCGGCGAAGGATCTCCAGGCGATGGGTTATCGCGCCTATGTCGACCGCACGCGAGACCAGGCAGTGAATACGCCGCCGCGCGACCTGAACGGGGACGGCCAGATCGACCACGTCGATGAATTCAGCGCGCGCACGCTCTTTGCCAACCGGCATCATGCCGATATCTTGGTGTCGATTCACTTCGATGCCAGCACCGACCCGACGGTTCATGGGACGCACGGGTATTATTGCCCGGCGCGTCCCTTCTGGCGACAGAGTGAGAAGCTGGCGAAGCTGCTCACCAGCAGCGTCTCCAGTTCGGTCCAGCGGGCGGGATATGGCGACACCAATAACGGTGTGCAAACCGATGTGGCCGATGTGGTGCCGCAGACACGCGCGGATTACCCCTGGTTCCTGGTGCTCGGTCCCTCGGCTCGGCACTTCGTCATCGGGAGCGCCATGCCCGGAGCATTGATCGAAACCATGTATCTCTCCAGCCCACGTGATGCGGCGGCGCTGCTGAAGCAGTCGATCGTCGATGCTGCGGCTCGCGGGTATGCCAATGGGATCCGCGGGTACTTCGGGGGACAGACGCGACGATAACCTCAGCCACGCGCTCAGTATCCAGCAGCCGTATGCGGATAACCCACCTTCGGCTAGAAGCAGCCATACTCCTTTTCGTGGTGTGCCTGGCTGCCGCGTGGGTTACCGTCCTGTCCCCTCTGCTGAACCCACCAACCAATACCGCGCAGATCGGTCTGGATTATACCCGCCACTACATGGTGTGGCAAAGCGGGCCGAGCCTGGTGAGCAGCCACACGCTCGCTCTCCGACAGCTCGGCGCGGCCATGCGCAGCAGCCTGCCTCTACCCGCCCGACACGATGTCAACGTACCGGATTTGATCCACCGCTATGGAGCGAACCGATCGGTCGACATGGTGGTGGTGCACGGTGTGTTCAACTCTCTGCCGCCCGATGAGGGAATCGTCGTTCGAGGGACGGTCGTGGTGCTGGTGGACGCGCGGAGCACTCGCGTCTTGCTCATGACATTTTGAGGATAGAGATAGTTGGCACGGCCAGCTTTTGGTACTATTCACCGTATAGATGACCCCATGATGAAGGTGAGAATGAAACGTCTGCTGATTCCACTGCTCCTGTTTTCGGTTATGTGGGGGGCGGCGCCCACCACTGCCGGCGCCACGTCGGCCGTCCAAGCGGTCAGTGCGAAGTATCTGTGCATGATCGTGCTGGACGCCGGACGCCCGGACTATATCTCCCTGAATCTGGGCTCGATGCCCAACATGCGCGCCTTGCTCCAGCACGCCCACCAGTACGACCGGGCCTGGGTCGGTGACCTGATGAGCATTACCCCGCCGGGTCACGCGGTCATCGGCAGCGGTTCTTTCCCCAAGGACGACGGCGGCATCGTGAACTGGGATTGGGGCATCCACAGCACCGGGAAGATTTCCCCGACCTTTCAGGATGTAAAGAACTATCAGAACGGCTATGCCTTCAAGGTCATCAAGGATTCGGGTACTCCCACCCTGTCGGGCCTGATCCGCCACAAATATCCCGACGGGGTGGTGATCGCCGGAAGTGGCGCGCACTTCCACGCCGCCGGCCCGATGGGCGGTCCGGCCGCCAGTTGGATCTTCTCGTACGATCGCGAACCGAACGGGAATTGGGCGCCGTTCACCCTGGGACCACATCCGGTTCCCGCCAACCTCTTGCACGAACGCTCGTTGCAGGAGCGGCTGACCAGCAGCAATAACAGCACGCTTCCCTTGACCTACGATCCGATACCGCTCGGCGACCAGGACAGCCTGGTGATGAAGTTCGGGATCAAGACTTTGCAGCAGTACCGGCCCCGTGCCATGATGCTCAACCTGCCGGAGGTCGATACGGTCGGCCATTGGTCGTCCAAATGGTACGCCGAGGAGGGGCGGCTGTATAGATCCTTCGACCGCGATCTGGGCCAAATGATCAATGCCTACAAACAGGCCGGTATCTATGACCAGACGCTCTTTGTGATCACGTCTGACCATGGCATGATTCAGTACCACCATCGGGTGATTGATCGGACCGCCGTGGTCAGTCAGATCCAGGGACTGATTGGCCAGCACGGCATCATTCTGACCAACGGCGGTGGCAAGGGCGGTCCCTCCATGACCTCGATCTGGCTGAAGAACATGGCGAACAACCAACGGGTGGCCACCGCGCTCTATGCCCACCACTACGACAACGTCTCCGCCATCTACTACATGACGCACAACGGCAGCCACTACGCCTACAAGATGGCGGGATGCGAATCGTGTCCGCCAGACCTGGTGAAGACCTATGACTACCTGCTGAGCACCGAAGCCGGGCCAACCGGAGAAGATATCGCCATCCTGCTGCGCGAAAACTCGGCCAACAGCGGCCTGCCGATCATGTTTGGACGCCATGGTGGCGCCGACTGGGGATCACAGCACATCACCCTGATCTTTTCTGGCCCGGGGGTGGCGCCGGGCGTATCGCATGACCCGGCACGGCTGGCCGATATTGCCCCGACCATCGAGCGCTTCATGGGGATCAAACCGCAAGCCCGCGACGGCCTGGTGCTGGCGGACGCGTTTTCCAGCCCGATTGCGGCCGACACGGCGGCCCAGAATGCCTCGGATGCGACACAGACGGTGTTTGTGAACGCACTATCACAGCGCGCGCAACACGACATCTCACTGGAGAAGCAGAATCTACTGCCCAATTCGATTCCGTCCGATGAGGTCATCATCCACTGGAAGCGCCGGCTGGCCGTGACCATTACCTCCGCTGCGGTGTTGATTGGCACGGCCATCGGCCTGGCCTGGATGGTGGTCGAGGTACGGCGTAAAGGTACCGGGCTGGCCTGGACGGAGTAGGCGCCTCGCTACCGATTGGTTGCCGTATACGGAGTAGTCTTGCACTCCACCTGGTGCACCGGGGTAGCGCTGGGCGGCAGCTTGCAGCGGTAGACCGGGGGCGGGAGGTGTGGCCAGGTGCCGAATCCGGCGGAGTCGTACGTCGACTGCGCTTGCATCCCTTCGACATCGGCGGCCAGGGTGGGGGCGATGGCCTGCTGTGGGTCGGTTTCAAACTTGGTGGGGTTGATCAGCGCATCCGCCAGGATCACACCATCGCGGTGAATGGGCGGCAAGCCGAGCAGACGCTCGATGGTTGGTGTGAGATCGATTGACCGCGCTCCAAAGCTCGACTGCGCGCCCACCCGGATGCCCGGTCCGGACAGAATGAGCGGAATATGCTGTACCTTCCAGGTGGGGCCGCCGTGCGTGCCCTTCCAGGTGCCCTGCACATTGCGCGGCACCACCGTATAGTTTTCGCGGTAGAGCACCCAGATATCCGGGCCGTTCTGGCCGGCCGTGGTGTTCACCAGATACTGCAGGGCAGCGGCGGCCTGCTGATTGACCAGCCACGTGAGCGGCGATGCCGGCAGGTAGGTGAAGTCGTTGCCGGTGCGAGAGCGGTAAAAGACGGCGTCCACGTGCTGTGGCTTCATGGCCACCACGCGCTCCGCTCCTGCCTTGGCCTGGGTTGGATCTTTGAGCCAGATGGCGCCGCCATCACCATCGGCCCGCGCCACCCCGGCAGCCGTACCACCGGCCGCGACCTGCACCGGTCCCCAGTTGTGCGCGGCGTGGGACTGCATCATGGCGTGATCGGAGGTGATGATGAAGTCGGTGCGGTTCAGCAGACCAAGCCGCCGGTAGATGGCCTCGATCCGGCCGATACCCCGATCGATATTGGTCATAAGCTTCCGGTAGAGAGGCCTGTCCGCCGGCCCTTGCCAGTGCCCCCAGGTGTCGATCTCCGGAAGGTTGAGCATCAGCAGTCGCGGCCGAACCTGCCGAGCCACGATGCCGGCGTAGTTGAAGGCCCAGGTATCCTCGGCGCCCATCGCGAGCGGGCGCGGGACGGTGAGGCTCGCTCGCTCCGCTGGACTGAGCGGTGGTGGCGCATGCAAAAACGCCGGGATGAATTGCGTGTTGGTGAAGCGACCATACAACTCGTAGTCCGCTGAGCCACCGCCCAATCCCACTGCCGCGTAGTCCTTGTGTCCACTGCCCACCACCGAGATGGCCTTCGGGATGAACTGGTGGAGCCGCGTCGCGATGCTGGGGACAGCGAGGTTATTCAAGACCGGATCGATTGCGTGGTTGGCGAGCAAGGTGCGGAAGTCGATCGTCCTTTTCGTCATAGGATCGGCCCAGCCAAACCCCATGAAGCCATTCTCCCGCGGCAAGGTCCCGGTGCCCAGGGTAACGTGCACATCCGGCGTGCTACTCATCAGCTCACCCACCCAGGCTCGGTTATAGACCACCCCGCGCCGCATAAGCGCACGAATGTGGGGCAAATGGGCCAGCGAGTAGTACGACGCGCGACCGGCATCGATGACGATGACTACCACGTAGTGCCGTGGCGGCGTCGGCTCACGGACTGGACCGGTCGAGACCGTAGGGGTGGCGGCGACGGTCGCGGGTCCGGCCGCGACCGGCTCTGAGGTGGCCGCCGCGGTAGCCGGCAACGCGGTGTTCGTAGATGAGACTCCGGGTGACGCCATAGTCGCCGCAGTGGGGGGCGCGCCGGTAGCTCCTGCTGCCAGTCCACGATGGGGCGAGAGGGTCTGGAAGGCGAGGAATACGGGGAGCAGGAGCAAAACGAATGGCGTGAGCCGGGCAAAACGAGCGGGCAGTGCAGGGCCTCCGAGGGTATGGACGCCTGATGTCGCCATAACGGCGAATCTCTGCATAGTGTACCCGATAGTGAGCCGTAGGTGGGGAGCGCGACGAGGAAGGCCAGCGCCAGGCCGGCCTTCCTCGCCTTCGCGGGGCAATCGCTACTTGGTCGGGGCGATACCCACGGGGGACGTCTGTCCCTTGAACACCCACTTATTGCCGACCACGGCGTAGATGCTGATGATACGGTCCCCGGTGTCACCGTTTTTATCGAACGTCGTCAGACCGGTGGCGCCATACCAATGGGCTTGTTTGACGTAGGCGGAAACCATGGCACGCTTGTGCAACATCGTTCCCCGACTCAGCATACCGGCTTTATGAGCCAGCATGATGGCCTTGAGCGCCACATTCGCCGCGTCGAAGGACGTCGCGTCGTACGCCTCAATGGCGAAGTGAGGATACGCTCTCTGGTACAGCACTTTAAAGTGATTACCAGATCTCGACACATCAGGACCAACCGAGGTCGCATAGTTGTTCTGCGATCCCAGCCCGGTCTGATCGATCCAGGTCTGGTTGAAGAGCGCGTCGCCGCCGACCAGGAGACCATGATATCCGCGGGTGTGCAGCAGACGAGCGAAGCTGATGGCGTTCTGCGAGTCGCAGCCACAGTACACGGCCTGCGGACTCTTGCTCTTTACCTCGTCGGCCACCGCGGCGGAGGTGGAGCTGATGCTGGCCGCGTCACTGGGGTCGATGTGCCCGCTACCGACCTGGGTCATTCCCAACTTGCTGGTGGCGTAGGCTTGCAGCGCCGAGGCCAGACCGGCCCCATACTGCTGCTTATCGTCGACCAGGAAGTACTTGCTCACTTTCAGCACTTTGTTCATGTAGATCGCCCCGGCGGGTCCCTGCAGGAAGTCCGTGGTCACGGTGCGGAAATACGTGACAGTCTTGAGCTGGTGGCTATACGTCGCCGGCTCCTGAGCGGCTCGCGACGTGGGCGAGGTGAGCGTCGGACTGGTGTTGGCGGGGCTAATCATCGCCATGCCTGCCCGGTTCAACACCGGCTCGGCAACCAGCGCGGCGCCGGAGTTCAGGGTGCCGATCAGGGCCAGCGTGTCGGGCTGCCCCAGGCACTGCAACGCATTCTGGCGGGCTATGCTCACGTCGTAGTTACTACCATCCGACCGGGCATAGTCGTACGGAATCGTCGGGCGCAGGTTCATGTGGGCCGCCAGGAACCGAGCCTTCCACTGACTAACCGCCAGATTGACCCCATTGTTGATGCCCTGGGACAGGCCGCGCAGGGCGGGGACGCCAATCGGCGTCGAGGTGCACAGCCGTACCGACATCATGGGCGCCGAGCTGTGCGCAGCGTAGGTGCGGCCACCGGCAAAGCCGAATGACCCGATGATCACCAGCGCGCTGCTGAGATACAAAAGTCGCTTCATGCATTCCTCCAGGAGACGATTTGCTCTCCAAAAACTCATGCTCCGCCCTCGAGCACCTGGGCCAGACGCGCGGAGCAACTCAGTGTTAATCCACGTTCGCTTCAACTCCTCCTTTATTGCCCTCCTTTCGTGCCACGAAGATCTATGGGCACTTCCTCCAGTAAAAAAGTTCCGGTGCCTGCATCTTACGCGCCGGGTACCCTCCTGTCAATGGAACGAATGGCGCCGGCCAGACGCAACAGGCTAGAGATACATCCGGAACCAGTCCGCGATGAAGCCCAGGCGTTCCAGGCGGCGAGACGGCTTACCTCCGCGAGAGAGGCCATGGCTCTCTTCCGGAAAGCGGACGAAGCGAGTGGGGACGCGCAGGCGCTTGAGCGCGGCGAACCACTGCTCGCCTTGGTCGATCGGACAGCGATCGTCGCGCTCGCTGTGCATGATCAGCGTTGGCGTGTGCACCTGGCTCGCGTACTTGAGCGGCGACATGGCCCAGAGCCGTTCCGGGTCTCCCTCGGGTGTGGCTTTCATCCGCTCACCTCGGGTCGAGGCCCAGTCGCTGCTGCCTCCCTGACTGACCATGTTGCAGATGGAGCGCTCGGCACAGGCCGCGGCGAAACGATCGGTATGGCTAATGATCCAGTTGGTGAGATAGCCACCATAACTGCCGCCGGCCACGCCGAGACGGTGCGAGTCCACCCAGGGCAGCGCACTGACCAGGTTGGCGCCGGCCATCACGTCCTGATAATCGACCGTGCCCCAGGCACCGATAATGCTGACCTCAAACGGCTGGCCGCATGACGAACTGCCGTGCGGATTGCAGTAGAACAGGCCGAATCCCTGGCCGGCCAGAACCTGGAACTCATGAAAGAAAGTCTCGCCGTAGGCGGCGACCGGGCCGCCGTGGATGTAGACGATCAGCGGATACCGCTGGCCCTCCTGATAGCGCGCCGGCTTCATCAGCCAGCCGTCGATCTCGGCGCCCTCGGCGCCCTCAAAGGTCAGGTGCTCCGGCGGCGTCGTCTGCACCCCGGCCAGCGGCTCAGCATTGTGCGACGTAACCGTCCGGGCACTGGCCGGCGTGCCCCGTTGCGATGCCCTCTGCAGAGCGATCTCCGCCGGATGCATGGCATCGGATACGGTGTAGGCCACCACGCCGCCGGCCACCGAGAAGTCCATGACGTGGTGGCGGCCCTCCGTGACCGGGCAAGCCTGGCCATTCCAGCGGTAGAGGTTGGAAGTTCCGCGCTCCGAGACCAGGAAATACAGGCCATCTTCCCGCCAGATCAGCATCTCCTCACCGGCCATGCTCCAGTCGCTGCTGAGCGAGCTGCCCACCTCCAACTCGACGCCATCCAACAGGTTGCGAAGATCATCGCCCGTCCGGGAGATACTCCAGAGCCGCGGGAAATACGTCGACTCCCGATCAGGCGGTTTGGCGTAGCCAGTAAAGGCAATCCGGCTGCCATCCGGGCTGAACACCGGCAGCATCCACAGCCCCTGGCCGTCGGTGACACGCCGCGGCTGTCCCCCCCGGCTCGGAACGATCCAGACGTCCGAGGTGGCTTCGAGATCCCACTCTGGCGAACGGTTCGAGGCAAACGCCAGGTGCCGGCCATCCGGCGACCAGGTCGGCGCGCTGTCGTTGAAGTCGCCATCGGTAGCCTGCCGCACCTCACGGGTCTGTACCTGGACCACGCAGACATGCGTGCGCCGGTCCTCTATGAGGCCCACGCCGTCGAACTTGTACTTGGCGCGCTCGATGATCCGAGTCTTGGCCGCCGCCTTCTGGCCGCCCGTGTCTTCCGGCTCCTCGCCGGTCGGGATACGGCCGGTAAAGGCAATCTCGGCGCCGTCCGGCGACCACACCGGCGCTCCGGCGCCAAGCTTTTCCTCGGTCAGGGCCAGCGGCTCACCACCGGCGGTGGAAATCAGATAGATCTGAGCCTTCCCTTCACGCCCGGACAGAAAGGCCAACCGGCGCCCATCGGGTGACCAACGAGGAGCAGAGTCCTTGCCGCCGGCGGTGTACTGGCGGCTCTCACCGTCGGACCAGAGATAGATGTTGGACACGTAGTCGTTCTGGTCGCGATCGAGACCTTTGACCACGTAGGCGATGCTCTGACCATCCGGCGAGAGTTGGGCATCGCCCACCAGCTTCAGTGTGAACAGATCGTCAGCGGAGAAAGGACGGGTGTTTAAAGGATTCATCATGCCTGATTGTATCGGCGCCCTTCCAGATACATATACCAGAAGGGAGTGGGGGATCAGCGGAAGGGCGGTGTAGGATTGTGATAGTAGGTGAGTTGCGCGGAACGCGCGGGAGGACAGCAGCATGGATACCACTGCCGTGGCCAGTGAGCAAGCGGAAGAACCGGGACTTGACCGGCAGGTGGAGCAGGGAGCGACCTGGCCGGCCGAGCTCTATGAGAACCTCATCCGCTCGGCGCTGGGCGAGGATGCACTGAATCAGGATCGACTGATCGCCGGATCGTTAACTGGAAACGAAGTGCTGCGCGCCTATGCCGTGGGACGCGTCAGCCGTGAGATGGATCAACGGGAGCGCACGCTCCAGGCGCAGGGCCGCGCCTGGTTCTCCATAGCCGGGGCGGGCAAAGAGGTCATCGGCTGGGCGTTTGGCCGCCACCTGACCCGGCACGACCCCAAGATGCCGTACTATCGCGACCGTACGCTGGTGCTCTGCAGCGGAATGTCGCCCGAAGAGATGTTTCGGCAAACCGTGGGCGCCGCAACCGATCCGGCCTCCGGCGGCCGGCAGATGCCCAGCCACTGGGGCTACCGTGCCGGGGGCGTGGTCTCACAGTCCAGTCCCACCGGTTCGCAGGTTTTGCCCGGCACGGGCCTGGCCGAGGGCATTGTCCACGCGACGGAGGCTGGCCTACCGCTGGCCGAGCCGTGGCAGCCCGACTCGGTGGTGTACGTGTCGATCGGCGATGGCACCACGGCCGAGGGTGAGGTAGAAGAGGCGCTTCGGCAATCCGTCCGCACCCACGCGCCAGTGATCTTTCTGGTGGAGGACGACAAGTACGCCATCTCGGTCCCGGTCACCTGGGCCATTCCCGGCGGCGACGCCTCCCGGCTCTATGCGCACTATCAGGAAGACGGCATGCTGGTGCTCAAGTGCGACGGAACCGACCCGGCGGAAGCGGATAGCACAGTGGCCAGGGCGGTTGAGTACGCCCGTGCCCGCCGCGGCCCGGTCCTGCTGCACGCCATGGTGACGCGTCCCATGTCTCATTCCTCCACCGACACCCAGGGTCAGTACCGTACGGCGGAAGACCTGGCCGAGGAGGCCGCCCGCGATCCGCTGCTCCGGCTGGCCACCCTGCTCCGCGAGACCGGCATTCTGGACGACGAACATCGGGCGACGCTGGACAGCGCCGCGGCACGGCTGGTGGCCGGCGCCGCTCATCAGGCGGTCGACGAGCCGCGCCCAGACCCGGCCACCATTCTTGATCACGTCACAGCCGGCGACCTGCAGCGGCGCGCGCCCGAGCAGCCCCCGGCGGAGCAGAGTGAGCCGGTCGAGATGCGCTATGCGCTCAGCCGGGCGCTCAAAGCCGCCATGGAAGCCGACCCCCGGATTGTGGTCTACGGGGAGGACGTCGCGGACAGCGATTTCCCCGGACTACCAGGCAAGGGCGGCGTCTTCCATGTGACGCGCGGCCTGCAATATGCCTTCCCGGGGCGGGTCTGGAACAGCGCACTGGCGGAGGCGACCATTATCGGCACCGCCATGGGGCGCTCGCTGGCCGGCTGGCTCCCAGTGGTGGAGATTCAGTTCCGCGACTATCTCCATCCTGCCTGGCAACAATTGATGGACGAAGCCGCCACTCTGCGCTGGAGATCGAACGGCGACTGGACCTGTCCGATGGTGATCCGCATGGCGTACGGCGGGTATCTGGGTGGGGCCGGCGCACTCTGGCACAGCGAGGCAGGCGTGGGCATGGTATCCGGTATCGCCGGTATCCGGATTGTGTGCCCCTCCAACGCGACCGACGCCGCCGGGCTGTTGCGCACGGCCTGCGAAAGCGACGATATCGTGCTCGTCCTGGAGCCCAAGGCGCTCTACGCCCGCAAGGCGCCCTATCCGGGCGACGATTACCGCGTTCCCCTGGGCGTGGGGTCAACCCGACGGGAGGGCAGCGATGTCACGATCGTGGGCTGGGGCAATCTGGTCCCGCGTGCGCTGCAAGCAGCGGAGCAACTGGCGGACGTGGGCATTGAGGCCGAGGTTATCGATCTGCGTACGGTCGACGCGGGATGGGATGCGCCCACCGTGCTGGCCTCGGTGGATCGGACCGGCTCGCTGCTGGTGGCCGAAGAAGACCGTCTGACGGGCGGTTTTGGCGGTACCGTCGCCTCCCGCGTGGCCGAAGAGCTACCGGGGGTGCTGATCGCCCGGCTGGCCGCCAAGGATTGCCGCGTGGCCTACGGACCAGAGGGTGAGCGCGCCGTTCTGCCCCAGATCGACGACCTGGTAGCGCGCGCCAGGCGCCTGGTCGAAGAATAACAGGGTCGTACGCCCGTACTTTCGCCAATTTTCCGCTTAGATGATACACTTACGCACCTTGCTACGTTATGGTCTTAAGAGGATTGCTTCGATTCCCCGTGCGTATCGCCGGGAGCAAGGACGTGGTATGACCGGCATGTGCGGTAAGACTGGCGCCCTACGGGACGCTGCATGACACGCCAGCGTGGAAGCTGGCCGCTCACGCTGTGGCTCCTGGCAACGCTGCTAGGAGCCACCATGAGCGTGTCCCAGCGAACCTTTGCGCAGCAACAGCCCGCTCCGCCGTCGCAGCAAGCTGTGCAGGGGGCGCTGAAGGCCACGCCGGCGCGCGGTCATTCCGGCGATATCATCTATATCTCTGGTGGAGACTTCCCGCCGCATATCCATCTGTCGTTGATGATGGGCTGCCCCAACTGGCTGGTGGGAGCGCAAAAGTACCACAACGTCGAGTTATACGGCCCAGGCCCACGGACCAACGCCGATGGTGAATTCTCCGGGTATCCCATCAGAGGCTTGTCTTTACGAGGCCTTCCGTACTCCGCCTGCCAGATCTACACGCAGTTCGGCGCCAATACCTTCGGACCGGACATTCCGGGCAGCTACTATATCCTGCAGCGCGGAAAAGCTCTGAGACCCTGTGACACCCATGTGTGTGCCAAAGTCGTGCCCTCGCCGCAACGCATCCACTCCGGCCTGGTGGAACACATTGCGATCGAGCAGGGATGGCCGGGGGCCACGGCGGATATCAGTATCGCGTATCCCGGTAGCGCACCGCACCAGTTGCAGAGGAAGCTCGACTGGGAGGGCAATGCGGACATAACCGATCGCGTGCCGGCGCCGCTCGCCGGCGCCTACCGAGCCCAGGTCAAGGTGTCGTTCCACTTCGCGCGAGCGGCCGGCAATGCCTTTACCACCTTTGTGGTGGTCCACTAGACCAGCAGACCTCCACTCCTCCGATCAGGAACCGTGACAAAACGATGCGACTGTTTCCATCCCTGGTACTCTCACTATTCGCCTCGCTGGCCGGCAGCCTTCTCCTGCGCCGGCTCTCCGGCGTATCCACCCCTGGCGGCGCAGCGAACCCGGCCGGCAAGGTCGGAGTGCAGGTCATGGTGATCGTCGTCCCGGTGATCGGCAATAGCGGCAATTACCTCGGCGGGCGCCCCCCCTCCCCCTAACCCCCTTGTATGTTGAATGGTGGAGTGATCCGCGCGGGCACGATAGACCGTTACCCCCTGGGTCGTCCGAGGCCGTGGGAGAGCTTGGGTCGTCGTACCCGCCCATCTTGTGATCAAACCCGAACAGTTGCCTGGGCCGGCCCGAGCCCGTATCTGCAAGGATGGGTCCACGATCACGCCATCCGTCCGAGGAGCGAACTGATGGAGTCTGACACGATTGTTGGCATTGATGTGGCCAAGGACCAGCTGGAGATCGCGGTCTGGCCGGAGCAGACCCACGGGCAGACCGCACGGGACACAGCCGGCTTGGCCGAGTTGGTGCGCCGCCTGCGGGAGGTGCAGCCCCATCTGGTGGTCATGGAAGCCACCGGCGGCTACGAACGCGAGGTGGTGGCGGCGCTGGCGGCCGCACAGCTCGCGGTGGTCGTGGTCAATCCGCGCCAGGTCCTTTGACTTTGCCAAGGCAACCGGCCGCCTGGCCAAGACGGATGCCATCGACGCCGAACTGATTGCCCGCTTCGCCCAGGCAGTGAAGCTGGAGCCCCGGCCGGTTGCCGATGCGGAGGCGATGGTGCTTGATGCCCTGCTGCAGCGGCGACGACAGGTGGTCGAGATGCGGGCCAGCGAGAAAATACGGCTGCAGCAGGCAGCGACGGATGCGGTCCAGCAGCGGATCACCGATCATATCGTCTACCTGGACCGTGAACTGGGGGAGGGGACGGGGGAGAGGGGGCAGCGGGCACGAAGCTATCCACCACCGTAAGGCCCCGTACATGTTCCGCACCTCCTTAGCGGTGCGCCCGAATCTTCTGATCCTCGACCCTGGCCAGCAAGAGCAGGGATGCTTCGCGCTGACGCGGGAGAATCGCGACGTCGGCCACAAACTTACCCTGGCGGAACTTCATCCCGATGAAGCCGGTTCCGCCGCCCGCGGTGGAGATAAAGCCGGTACTCTCGTCGCCCACGGTGGGCAGCGCGAGTGCGCGATACTTCCCACAGCAGAGTACGTTTTGCACGGCTACCCGGTATCCCCAGTGGGCCCCGACCGGCCCGGCATATTGATCCAGCTTGTTACCTACCTCGTCCAGGATGCCGATATCGTGGCGGGTAAAGAGCGCCTCGTAGCTGGCAAGCCAGCCATGGGCGTTCAACCGAGCCATCGAGACGTGGTAGGTCCGGGCGATGTACCATTCCGGGTGATAGACGGTCGAGGTCACCACATAGCCCCGGCGCAAGTTGTGCTGCTCCAGCGCCAGGCCCTGCAGCCCATGCGCGGCCTGCGTTTGAGTTACACCAAACGCAGCGAGCGCCGCGCTGAGAACCATGAGGCGGCGGAATACGATCAGGGTGGTCTTTGTCACGCTCTTTCCTCCACGGGGGGGACAGTCATAACGGGTGGGGACTCCATATTGCCATGCCGGGGTGGAACTTCTCCACTGTCGGACGGAATAGATACGGGTATGCCATGTGATGCTCACCACCAGGTGCACCGTAACCTTTGAAGCATACCTCCTTCACAGGTACTATTGGCGTGATGCGCAGGAATAATACTCTCATGACCGTCCTGTCGATCAACCACGCTCCCGTTCTTCCCAAGGACTGCCATGACCACTCCGTCACCCGTTCGTGTGCTCATTGCCTCAACGCTTGAAGCCGAACATGTGCAGCGCATCGCCGGCGTGGATCGGAGGATCGACGTCCTCTATGCGCCGGAAATCTTGCCTGTTCCGCGCTACACCGCCGACCATCACGGCCCCAAGCGTGATCTGACCGAGGCGCAGATGGAACGCTGGCGCTCGATGCTGGCCTCGGCGGACGTGAGCTTCGACTTCGACTGGTGGGCGCCGGCCGGCATGCCGCGCAACTGTCCGAAGCTTCGTTGGGTGCAGGCAACCAGCGCCGGTATCGGCGCCTTCATGGAGCGCACCGGGCTCAACAGCTCGGACATCGTCTTCACCACGGCGGCCGGGGTCCACGCCATTCCATTGGCGGAGTTTGCCCTGCTTGGCGTGCTGTACTTGCTGAAGGATGTGCCTGCTCTCACGCGTTGGAAAAGGGCGCATCAGTGGGAGCGTTACACGACCAGATCGCTTACCGGCAGGCGTGTAACGGTCGTGGGTCTGGGCGAAGTCGGACGGCACGTGGTTGCGATGTTCTCAGCGCTGGGCGCCGAGGTCTGGGGCGTGGGAAGAGATGGCGCTACCTATAGTCTTCCCGCAGCGGCGGGTGTGGTTGCCGTGAGTGACATGGAGGCTATCCTCTCCGATACCTACGCCCTCGTTCTGTGCTGCCCGCTGATCCCAGAAACTCACGGGCTCATCAGCGAACATCGTCTTCGACTCCTGCCGGCCGGGGCGGTGGTCGTCAATATCTCGCGCGGTCAGGTGATCGACGAGCCGGCGCTGGTACGCGCCCTGGATGATCACCACCTGGGCGGGGCCTGTCTCGATGTCTTCGCCGCGGAACCTCTCCCAGCCGATTCGCCCCTCTGGGACATGAGCAACGTCATCGTCTCGCCACACTCGGCGTCCACCGTGGACCGGGAGAACGCGGCGCTTACCGACCTCTTCTGCGACAATCTGCGACGGTGGTTAGACGGCCAGGCGCTTCGCAACGTGTACGTCTCCAGCCGCGGCTACTGATACGACGCGGCCCCTTGCAACTGCTCTTCAACCACCTGGGGATCGGCCAGCCAGCAGGCCGAGGTATGCCCGGCTCCTACCGTGAAGTCGGGAGGGGTCTGTCCGCGGCAGATGCCCATGGAATGCGGACAGCGGGGATGGAACCGGCAGCCAGACGGGGGCTTTGCCGGATCAGGAACCTCTCCCGACACCGCGTGGGGCAGCCGGCCAACGTTGTCGACCGATGGGATAGCGGCGATCAGTGCCTGACTGTATGGGTGCTGAGGCCTGGACCACAGTTCCCGCGTCGCGGCGGTCTCCACGATCTTTCCCAGGTACATGACCGCCGTACGACGCGCGATATGGTGGACAATCGCCAGATCGTGCGATATCAGTAACATTCCGACTTGCAGGTCGCGGGCCAGCTCTGTGAGGAGATTTGCCACCTGCGCCTGTACCGACGCATCGAGCGCGGAGAGCGGTTCGTCCAGAACGATGATGGACGGGTCGGTTGCCAGCGCCCGAGCGATAGCCGCTCGTTGCCGCTGACCTCCGCTCAACTGGTGCGGATATCGGATCATGGCCTCAGCCGGAAGTCCAACCTGGGCGAGCAATGGCGCCACGCGCTCGTGTCGGTCCAATCGCGGCTGTCCGGCTACCGCGGGCAAGCCATCCGCGATCTGATCGCCGATGTGCCGGCGGGGATTCAAGGAGCCGAAGGGGTTCTGAAAGACCATTTGCAGCCGGACCTGCTCCGCCGACCGGGCACGGTACCCAAGCGGCTGCACCGGCCGGCCCTCGAAGAGCACCGTGCCGGACTCCACCGCGATCAACCCACAGGCCGCACGCGCCAGGGAAGACTTGCCACAGCCGGTTTCCCCCACGAGTCCCACGATCTCCCCCGCGTCGACCTCAAGATCGACACCGGCCACCGCCCGCACCGTTGCGCCGCCAGCCCTGGTGTATTCGACCACCACATCGTGCAGCTCCAAGACGCTCATCGGACCGCCTCGGTCGCAAACGGATCCACCAGGCATGCCGACCGGTGCGCGTCTCCCACCTCGACCAGATCAGGCACGGTACCCTGGCAGATGTTCTGAGCATACGTGCAGCGCGGGTGAAAGGGGCAGCCTCCCGGACGGCTGGCCGGGCTGGGTGGCGCCCCCCTGATGGGAACCAGTGGCTGCTCCCATGAGCCTGCCTCCCGACTCCCTCGACCCGATCCCCGATGACACCGCTCGGATCGCGCATGCCTCCTTTCCTAAAGGCACCCTGGCGCTGGTGGTGCGTGAGGTCCTCGGCACCATCTACCACGATGGCATGTTCGCCGATCTCTTCCCCTCGGTGGGGCAGCCGGCGTTGGCCCCCTGGCGTCTAGCACTGGTCACCATTCTGCAATACGCCGAGCACCTCACCGATCGTCAGGCAGCGCATGCGGTGCGTGCGCGCATCGATTGGAAGTATGCCCTGGCCTTGCCACTCGAGCATGCGGGCTTCGAGTTCACGGCGCTGGCCACCTTTCGGGAGCGGCTGGTCGCGGGCGGCGCCGAGGAGCGATTGCTGTGGGCGCTCCTGGAGCAGTGCCAGGAGCAGGGACTGCTGCGGAAACGGGGACGGGTACGGACCGACTCGACGCATGTGCTGGCAGCGGTGCGCAGCCTGAACCGGGTGGAGTTGGTGGGCGAGACGCTGCGTGCTGCCCTGGAAGCCGTCGCGGTGGCGGCACCCGACTGGTTGCGTGGGCAGGTGACCGCCGAGTGGGCCGAGCGCTATGGCCGCCGGGTGGAGGAGTATCGGTTGCCAGAGGGCGAGGAGCAGCGCCAAGCACTGGCCGAGGAGATCGGCCGGGACGGCGCCCACCTGCTGCGCGCGACCCGCGGGGAGGGAGCGCCGTCCTGGTTGTCTGAGCTCCCCGCCATCGGGTGTCTGCGGCAGGTCTGGACCCAGCAGTACGACCAGCCGGAGACCAGCCCCCGCTTCCGCCCCACCGACGCTTTGCCACCGGCGCATGACCTGATCGCCTCGCCCTACGATACTGAGGCACGTTGGGGCAAGAAGCGCCAGGTGCGGTGGGTGGGGTACAAGGCGCACGTGACCGAGAGCTGCGAGCCGGACCTGCCGGCGTTGATCACCGGGGTGGAGACGACCCCAGCACCGGTGCCCGATCAAGCGATGGTGGAGCCAATCTGGGATGACCTGGCGGCGCGTGACCTGCTGCCGGGGAAACACACGGTAGATGCCGGTTATATGGATGCGCCGGCTCTGGTCGAGGCCCAGCAGCGGGAGATCACGCTGATCGGGCCGCTGTAACCAGACTCGAACTGGCAAGCCCGAGCCCAGGAGGGGTACGCGCTGGAAGACTTCCAGCTCGACTGGGAGGCCCAGCAGGCGAGCTGTCCGGAAGGCAAACAGAGCACGAGTTGGCGGCCGATCACCAACAGTCGGAAGCGGGAGGTGATCCAAGTCCACTTCCGAACCACGGACTGTCGGGTGTGTCCGGTCCAAGCGAGGTGCACCACGGCCAACCGGCGGAGTCTGACGCTGTTGCCCCGCGTGGCGCATGAGGCGCGACACGAGGCCCTGGTCCGGCAAGAGACGGCGGAGTTCCGGGAGCAGTATCGAACCCGGGCGGGGGTTAAAGGGACCATCAGTCAGGCAGTACGACGGACCGGCCTGCGGCGAGCGCGCTACCGGGGCCTGTCCAAATTGCATGTCGAACACTGTGCCGAGGCGACGGCGGTGAACCTCATCCGGTTGGTGGATCACTTCGCGGGAACACCCCGCACCCGCAGCCGTCAATCGCATCTCACCCGCGTCCTGGCTGAGGCAGCTTGACGACCTCCCTCACTTTCTCCAACGGTATCCCTTGCGGGCGGGATCGGCCCGCGGGCCGACACTTCAGTGCCATCCGGCCAAGATACCCCGCCGTTGAGGACACAGGCGGGCCGGGGTACAGGCACCGTGGCGTACATCGGGCTGAGCGCCGCGTCCGTCAACCGTGACAGTCTTAGAGCCACGTGTGCGATCCGCACGTAGGTGCACAGCGATCTTCTCCGTCGTACCAACGTTGTTCCAATCAAGCAAAGCTTTTGCGTGTCTGGCAGTTCTCATGATGGTTTGCCCTCTTGCCGATAATCAGCTATACTGATGGTAAAGAAGGCTGATTATAAGATCAGCTGGAGGAAGAGATATGACCGCTGTTTCCGCGAGGTCCCGGACTCGCACGACTGATGATGCCATGATCGATGGACGGCAGGTTGCGCCGAGTGAGCTGTCCACCAGGCGAATCTGGCTCGGCTTTGGCGCCTTGATGCTTGGTCTGTTTACCATTATTTCGGCGAGCACCTCGGTGACCACCGCCATTCCCCAGATCCAGCGTGAGTTGCACGCCAGCCTGTCCCAGGTCGAATGGCTGTTGGATAGCTACCTCATCACCATCGTGGTCTTCCTGACCACCTTTGGGCGTCTGGGCGACATCTTCGGGCGCAAGCGCATGTTCATCGCGGGCGGTGTCCTCTTCAGCCTGGGCAGCATTGCTTCGGCACTGTCCACCGATATTCAGGTGCTCATTGTGTGCCGAGCGCTTACTGCCCTGGGTCCGGCCATGATGCTGCCGGCTACCCTCTCGCTGATCACCGATCTCTTTCCGCCGGACAAGCGTGGCATGCCGCTCGGCCTGTGGGGCTCGATGGCGGGCGTGGCAGTGGGGGTCGGCCCGATCATGGGTGGACTGCTGGTGAGCGACGCCGGATGGCATTGGGTATTCTGGAGTGCGGCCGCCCTGGCTGGAGTTGCCGTGGCCATGGCGGCCCGGCTGCTACCACCCTCGCGGCGCGGCGTGCGTTCCGGCTTCGATGTGCCGGGCATCCTGCTCAACGGTGGGTTTATTCTGGCCCTCAGCTATGCCCTGGTAGAGGGCAGCAACCACGGCTGGAGTTCGCCGCTGATCGTCTCGCTGTTCGTGTCCAGCGCCGTCCTGCTGGTGCTCTTCATCTGGCGCGAGTTCACGGCGCGCGAGCCGATGCTGGACCTCTCACTGTTCAAGCGAGCTGCCTTCAGCGCGGGTATCCTGGTGACGGCCTTTATCAGTTTCAGTATGTTTGGTATCTTTGTCTATGTGCCGCTCTTCTTGCAGGGGCCAAAAGGGGATTCGGCTATCGAGTCGGGCCTCACGATTCTGCCGCTGGCCGTTGCCATGGCGATTGCCGGGCCAATCGGCGGTTGGCTGGCCGGCCGGGTTCGGCCGCACGGCCCCATCTTCGCGGCCTTGCTGCTCTTCGCCGGTGGCATGTTCTGGTTGGCGCACTTGACAGTATCAATCAGTTGGCAGTGGTTGATGGGACCCTTCATTTTGTTGGGTCTCGGGCTGGGTATCTCCAGCGCCAACATCAATACCGCCGTGATGCGCGCCGTGCCCTCCTCGGTGGCCGGCGCCGCCTCCGGCGTGGTGGCGACAGTTCGCCAGATGGGCGCGGTACTCGGCGTGGCTATTTTGGGTGCGGTCCTGCAGAGCCGGCTGGATTTTCACACCAGCCAGGCGCTGCGTGGTGGGGCTCACCAGGGAGCGCAGCTTTCCGCGCTGGTCTTCACCAACGCACTGAACGATACGCTGGTGGTTGGCGCCGGCGTCCTGCTGATCGGCGCTCTGGCCGCACTCCTGGTACGGCACCGTCCGGAGGATGAGCCGGCCGAGCAGGCGGAATCGCCTGCCGCACACGGTGCTCATGCCGGACACGCGGCGGTAGCCGAATGATCGAGACCTCGCTGCCCGCCGCATTGCCGGAATGCCTCGCGTCCCGTACCGGCTACCTCCTGGCGCGGGCCGCGCGCCAACTGAGCGAGCGAATGGAAGACGCCCTGGAGCCGCTCGGCCTGCGCTCGCGCCACTATAGCGTGCTCGCGGTGCTCGCCAGCCTCGGACCTCTCTTCCAGCACCGCCTGGCCGGTATCCTCCATATCGACCGCACCACCATGGTGGCCGTGGTCGACGATCTCGAATCAATGGGGTATGTCGAGCGCCGGCGCGATCCAACAGATCGCCGAGCCTATCAGCTCCATCTCACTCCCGAGGGGCATGGGGCCGAAGCACGGCTGCGGGAGGTGGTGGATGCCGCCCAGGCGTCCTTCTTTAGCCCACTCTCCAGCCGGGAGCGCTCCGACCTGCAGCACATCCTGCGTCGCTTTTTTTGAGTGGGACGGGGTGGCGGGCATCGCACACTCATCCCCAGCGCCGTGCATGGACGCATAAGATCGTGAACACGCGGATCGTGCGGGATCGTGCCGGCAAGACCATCCAGGTAGCCCACCCCTTGCGGGTGGAATCGGCCCGCAGGCCGACACCAGACGCCACCAGAGCGGGGCCCGGACGACAGACCGAGGGCCCGATGGTGACACCCTCCTCACCGTGACCCTCCTTGTCTTCCCTGGGCGTCCCGTCATGGAAATCCTTCGCTACGACCCGGAGAGCCACACGCCCTTCACCGACTTGGCGCTTGCCAACCTACGCCTCCTGGTTGGCCAGTGGGCCACCGAGCCCGAAGGGACGTCAGCCGCCATCGTGGACCATGTCGAGCAGTTCCACGCGGATTCCATGGCGTGGTTCCGTGACGACGCGATGCGCGAAGGTCCACCCCAGGGACGCCCGTTGAGCCGAAGCGCAGCGAGCACATAACCCGTCGAGGGCCACGGGAGGTGCTGGCCCGCGGGCCACCTGTACCCCCTTTATGCGGGGTGGTCCGTCCAGGACGGGCGGGCTACAGGTGCCCGCCCATGAACCCGTACCATGGGGGCGCGTATTCTGTTATCAAGCACGAAGAAAAGACTGGCGAGGAGGCACTCCATGCGGCAGATTGCGGCCATCATCCTATTTGTTGTAGCTCAAAGCTTCCTGCTCCCTACCGCGCGTGCCCAGACCGCGGGCAAACCATTCGAGGTTGCCGGCGTTTCTCACGGCGTTCGCATCTCCCTGACGCTGCCGCGCCACAGCTATCCACGCGATGCGCTGATCACGGCAACGATCACCCTCCACAATGTGTCGCGGGATGATCGGTACCTACCGGACTGGCCGCCCAATTGGGGTGGGCCGCACAGCCCCCATATCCGTATGCGGACCACCGCCAGCCGGCTGATCTATCAGGAACAGCTTTCCGACTTCCTCACGCCGACACCGGGAAGCTCGTCGGATACCTATATCCTGCGTCCCGGCGCCTCCCTCACGCGGCACGTGCGCTTCGTCCTGCAGGCCGAGCAGGTGCAGGCGGTGGCGCTGGTGGCCGATGGCTACACCAGCTTTTCGACCAATCGCGCTGGCACACCGACCGTTCCCGACTTTCGGTTGGCGCAGGGGCAGTGGCACGTCACCAGCCCCTTCGCCACCGTTGCCCTGACCGCTGAGCCGCCCCCCGCGCTTACCGTCACTCGTCTCGGCCCGCGTCGCGGAGCGAGTATTCACCTCACGGTTCGCCCGCCCTGGAGCGTGCATGGCGCGCCATTCTTCATGGACTCGAGTTACTGCGCGACCGGCGCCAGCATGGGCTTCACGGACCAGCAGCTACCCTGGACAGTAATGCGCGGCGATCAGGTGACCATGAAGCTCAACCCACAGTGTCGCACGCCACAGCGATGGCGGCTGGTGGTTGGCTGGCCCGACCATCGGGTAGCATACTTCGATTCGAGGCATCCAGCAGCGCAGCCATAGCGCCAGTGACCCGACTTCATAACCAAACTGTAACCCTCGCGTCTTGGCAGACCGCCGAGGTGGTGGTACGGTAGCACTACCCGCAACACCGCGGCATTAGTACCAGAGGGGACACATGCGTATGAAGGCTTTTCGAAGCAGCCGGCCGATCCGCCTGGCCGTGGGAGCGGCCGTTCTGACCGTGGGCCTGCTGGGCCCGATAGCCACGCACAACGCTGATGCCGGCCTGGGCACGTGCTTCAATTGCCCAGACGTGCTCCATCATCTCCACCACGGCCCGCAACTCAGCACACAGGTCCGGGTCATCGGTGCCCATGCCGGGGCCCACACCGTCTCGCGCTCGGCCTGGACGGCGTCCTAGCCGAGCCACATCCGAGTAGTAGAGGAAACGTTCAGGATTCACGGGTAACCACTTGGCTAGCACCCGCACCGCCGGACCGACGGCCCAGAGGCTGATTGCACTGGGAACCATCGGTTTGGCCTGTCTGGCCATCGCCCTCAGCGCGTTCTGCGCCGAGGCGGGGACGCCCAATCTTGGCGGCCTGTTAACGCTGCTGCTCGCCATAGGGCTGGCCTTTGCCATCGTTCAGGCGTATCGTTTCCCTCTGATGCTGGGCAGCAAGGCCACCATGACTGTTACGGGTATTCCGATCTACCTGACGGTGGTGCTGCTGCCGCCGGCGCTGGCGGGGGCCGCCGTGGGCCTGGGCACGCTGGGCGGTGAACTGGTGGGCTGTCGTATCTGCAACAATCCGCTTCGCCACATCGTCACCCACGCGGCCCGGCTAGGCCTGGTGGCCGTCCTGGCCTCCAGCGTGGCCCATCTGGGGCTTGGACACAGCCCGCTGCTTTCGGCGGTAACGCTGGTCGGCGCCGGGGCTACTCTGTGGCTGGGAGATTTTCTCACCATCCTGCTGGTGCTGGCCCCGCTCACCGGACGCCCCCCGCACATGCTGTTCATGACGCTGGTCCGCACCGCTGGGGCGCAGGAGGCGATGCAGTATGTGATGGGCCTGCTGGGCACGCTGGCTGTCTTGCAGCAGATCTGGGTGATGCCGCTGCTACTGTTTCCCACCGGTCTGGTCTTCCGGGCGCTCAAGAGCGCCTATGAGAAGCAGCAAGACACGCGTCAGTTTCTGGAGGGTATGGCGGACACGGTCGATCTGCGCGACCCCTACACCGGAGGCCACTCCCGCCGAGTGGCTGAATTGAGCAAAGGACTCCTGCGCGAGATGTCCAAACACGGCGCCGAGGCGGCGTTGATTGTCTCCATGGCACGTATCCACGACATCGGCAAAGTCGCCGTGACAGACCACATCCTGAACAAGCCGGGACGGCTGACCGATGAGGAACGCAGCGTGATGGAGACGCACTCCGACCGTGGAGCCGATCTGCTCTCGCGCTATCGCGACTTCGCCGCCGGAGTGGCGATCGTCCGCCATCACCACGAAAGCTGGGACGGCACCGGCTACCCGCATCGCCTGGCCGGTACCAACATCCCCTTCGGCTCGCGCGTGATCGCCGTGGCCGATAGCTACGATGCGATGACCACCGACCGCCCCTACCGCGCCGGCATGCCTCCACGGCGCGCCGCGTCGATTCTGCGAGACGGTCGCGGAATCCAGTGGGACGCATCGGTGGTCGACGCGTTTCTGCGCACCATCGCCGGCCGGCTCGAGGGGCCGCTCGAACTGCCTCTGGAGCGAGTATCGCCACCAGCCGAGAAGTCACGCGAGACGGCGTAGGCGGCACACAGATCGGGTGAGCCGGCGCCGACCTACTTCATCGCCCTGGGATCGATCTCCACTGCCGAGGCGGGGCGCAGACCGGACACGATAGGCGTGAGCTGGCGCCTGGCGATGACATACCGGTAGATGGCGGCACCGGATCGGACCACCAGCTCTTGACCCTGCTCGACGAAGGCCATGATCTCAATGTAGTCGCTGCCCGGCATCGGGATGCGGGTGCGTGCACCCCCCGCGATGGGGGAGAGAAACACTCTGGATTTGACCGTCACATTGCGAGAGGTGGGATAGGTCGGAGTCGAGAAGGCAAAGCTCCGCCCGTCATGGCTCCAGGTAACGCTATATACATCCTTGGAGCAGGCGCCGCAGCCGGAATTGCGGCCATCCTGATAGATGCGCACCCGGTGGCCGGAGGGTTGGGAGATGGAGAGCACGTCCGGCGTGCCCTGGTATGGGTAATAGGTCTGGAGTGCGAGGTGCGAACCGTCCGGCGCCCAGCTGTCGATCCGTTCGTTGGGACCGGCCAGCGTGCGAGTGATATGGCCGGATTCGTTCAGCAGCCAGCGATCGAAGGCATAGCCTTTGGGTTGGGGCGCCCAGTAGGTGTTATCGAAGTCGCTGCTGCTATGCTTCATCAGGATGACGGCGTGGCCACCTGAACTCGGATAGACCAGTTCGTTTTCGTCGCAGGTGTTTGCACCGCAGGTGTTGGGGCTGATCGCAGCGACCAGGCGGTCGTCCGGCGACCAGGCAGCCATCTCACCCTTCCCCAGATGCACCACCCGACCGGCCAGGTTCACGATCTCCAGATCCGGATAGTGGTCCTTGACGACGTCGAATTGCCCGGTGGGAATGGCCAGGCGTGAACTGTCGTGCGACCAGTACGGCGCTGAGACGAAGGTGGGCACATTGCCGACCGGCCGGCGGACCGTCCCGTTGCTGCTATCCCAGACCGCGAGGGTGGCCATTGCGTCACGGCCAGGTGTGGGCTCGACGATGGCCAGGTAGCGGGCATCGGGCGACCAGGCATAGACCGGAGCGAGGCAGTTTCGCGCGCAACGGCGGTGCAGGAGCACGGTCGTATGTCCGCTGGCCAGGGCGATTACGGCCAGACGGGCCGCGCCGTCATCCAGCGCGATGCGGCGAGCATCGGGCGACCACTGCACACCGGTCGCACCGCCGTTCTGCCCGCCGTTCATGGGCCAGGGCGTGGGGATCATACGGGCCGCTCCGCCATCGACCGATCGAATCCAGAGGTGGCTGGCTGCCACGTAGATCATATCTGGCGAGCCGGCGGCCAATACTCGATGGGCGGACAGTGTGGCGGCCTGTGAGTTGAAGGGGAGCGTCAGGGCGGCGCAGACAGCCAGAGCAGTCACGAAGCGAGCGATACAGCGTTGCACGGTTGTTCTCCTCGACGCACTGGGGCGATAGAGTTAGGCTGCCATAATCCTAAAGGGCGGCGTGACACGTCGTGGCCCCAGGATTCTGGAGCACCACGCGTTATAACGTCCCAACCATACCAGGAGTTACATCGTGCCAAAAATTCTCGACCGCCTTCAGCAGATGGTGCGTGGCGAGATTCCACCGCCGCCCGTCGCCGCGCTCATTGGTTTCCGGCTCACAGCCATCGAACCGGGACGGGCCACCCTGGAGATGGACGTCTCGGAGCGCCACGCCAACCCGATGGGGTCGCTGCACGGCGGCGTGCTGTGCGATATCGCGGACGCCGCGATGGGTATGGCCTACGCCTCGACCTTAGGGGAGGACGAAAGCTTCACGACGCTCGAGTTGAAGATCAACTTTCTGAAACCGGTCTGGAAGGCGCATCTGCGGGCCGAGGGGCGGCTCGTCAGCCGAGGGCGAACGGTGGGCCTGGCCGAGGCCGATGTGTTCGACGAACGCGAGCGGCTGGTGGCGCGAGCCACCAGCACCTGTCTCACTCTACGGGGAGAGCAGGCAACGGGGAGATAGCCCCCCCTCCCCCCAGCCTCCTCCCCCTCGCGGGGGGGAGGGGGAGGAGGCTGGGGGGAGGGGGTGTTTTTCAGAGAACCTGTTTCCGGGAGTAACTCCCCTCCCACCTGGAGGGGGAGGGGGGGCTACACCACCGAAAAGCTGCCGCCGCCGAGGAGGGCCAGCACCAGCGGGATGCCCGCCACGAGTTCGGAGGCGATCTTCCCGTCGCGGTCGATGCGCACTGCCGATGGGGTACCGGTGGCGCCGTAGGCCTTGCCGGTGAGGAAATGCTGATCGAGCAGTACGGCGCCCGGGAGATTGGCCGCGCGATTCTCTTCAGCGCTACCGGAGGCGATCAGGACCAGGCGCGGTGAGCCGGCGGGGGCTCGGCTTTGCCAGCGTCGCAGGTCGGGCAGGATGTCGGTGCAGAAACCGCAGGTGTTCGCCCAGAAGAGGAGCATGATCTCTTCGCCTACAAAGTCGAAGAGGGTCTGAAGGTTTCCGTCCAGGTCGGGAAGGGCCAGCGCCGGCGCCGAATTGCCAACGACCAGGGTGGGCGCCGCCGGAGCAGTGGGGGCCCTGCCGTTGCGCGGCAGTTCGGGCAGCAGGGGCGCCAACTGAGTGGGCATGGTAGCGGGGGCAACCAGGAGGCCGCTCAGGGCGCGATTCAGCAGGCGCAGCATGGCATCCGCGCCGGTCGCCAACTCGCTGACAATCCGCCCGTCGGTCTCGATCACCACGGCGCTCGGTGTACCGTTCACGCCATAGACCATCTCCAGCTCGCGCAACTCCTGCAGTAGAATGTTCTGCAAGCCGTGCTCGGCGCTCTTCTTCCGATTTTCCTCAACCGTTCCGCGGCTGATGATGGTGATAGCCAGGTCCTCACTATACTCCGCCTGCCAGCGGCCCAGATCGGGCATCAGGGCGTTGCACGGTGCACAATCAGGGCTGGTGAAGACCAGCATGGCCGGCCGATCGGTGGCGAGAATGGTTTCCAGGGCGACGGTCTGACCGGAGAGATCGGGCAGCGCAAAGGCGGGGGCAGATGAGCCAACCGGCAGGCCGTCGGGAGGCGCCACACTGGGAGGCCGGGGGCCGGATACTGCCACCCCACCCTCGGTCAGTGTGGTTACGAGGGTGTCGAGGCGAACCAGCAGCCGGCCGTTCTGGCGGACTGCTTCCAAAATTACGATCCACTGCCCCACCACCAGGACTGCTACACCGAGTATAAGGAAGGCGAGAACCGTTTCACCGGTGGTGAGATGGGAGGTCCAATCGGCGATGCCCGGCGCGGTCTGGCGGGGACCGGGCGAGGCAGCGAAGAGTGCCACGACCAACAGGCCGCCGTTGCGAGCGATGGTAGGCCAGCCGACCGGCTCGGAGTGAATCTGGCCGAAGCAGTGGCAGTCCGGCGCCTCGCCACGAATCATGCTGCGAGCCATACCGGCCAGGAAGAGCACCAGGAGCGCCGCGGCGCCCACGGCGCCCCACCAGGCAGTGAGCGGGATCAGCAGCAGCAGCGCGAGCACCATCTCGACCAGGGGAAGCAGCGTGCCAGAGAGATTCGCCAACCGTCTGGGCACACCGAAGCCGGCAACCGCCTGCCGCGAGCCAGGGAGATCGGCCAGCTTACCGGCGCCGGCGACCAGAAAAACAGCGGCCAGGCCTACCCTGGCGATCAAAATCGCACTATCCATATGTTTCCGAACTCCCCCTGATCCACGTATTCCATGCTAAGTTTGTAACGCCTCGCGTTGCAATTAGCGTTATGATACCACCCCCCCTCCCCCAACCCCTCCCCTGACTTCATGACAGTTTTAGAGGAGCCCGCGGCTCGGGCCGAAAGTGAAGGGAGCAGTGGATGGGACAGTCCAGGGCGAGCAGGCGAGTGAGATAGTGCAGGC
>JAABUU010001490.1_pt1 | contig 39254 bp, 43 predicted proteins | sample 5559301 | NCBI WGS metagenome assembly JAABUU01 (sample SAMN10711884, study PRJNA513360) | rock metagenome | isolation source: Antarctica rocks | place: Antarctica: Victoria Land, Richard Nunatak white | reverse complement strand
CGTCACCGTGAGGATGGACCCGACCGGCGTGACCGGCGGCGCTTCCTCGCTGGTCGCGACGCTGCATGGGCAGGGAGATCTCACCCTCGCCAGCCTCACGCACCACGCAATCTTCTGAACCGGCGACTTCGGCGGCGGCCAGGCAAGGCCGCCGCCACTTGGCTTCGGCACGGTGGCGCTTGAAAATGGTCCATGCCTGGGCTTTATTGCGCCCGCCGCCGCGAGCGGCGGCTGGCGGGCGTGGCTCGCGTCAGGCGCACAGGGCTGAGGAAGGTTGATTTTGGACTGGACGCATGTCGCTCCTTCCATGCTGACGGCGCTGCTGGCGTCGCTCGTGGAATGCATCGAGGCATTGACGGTGATCCTGGCGGTCGGCGCGGTGCTCGGCTGGCGCGGCGCACTGACCGGCACTGGCTTGGCGCTCGTCTTGCTGCTGGCGATCGTCGTCATTCTCGGGCCGGCGCTGACGCTCATTCCCTCGGCGGCAATCCACATCGCGATCGGCCTGCTGCTGCTGGTGTTCGGCGCGCGCTGGTTGCGCAAGGCGGTGCTGCGGACCGCGGGAGTCATTCCCAAACGCGACGAACTCGTGGCTTTCACCCGGCAGAACGATCGCCTGCGGGCGCTCGGCGCCGGCCCGCGCGGGGGTAACCGCACGGCCATCGCCGCGACGTTCCAGATCACGATGATCGAAGGCATCGAGGTGGTGTTCATCGTGGTGGCGGTCGGTTCCGCGGATCACGGCCTGCTGTGGCCCGCCAGCCTCGGCGCGCTGGTGGCGCTTCTCGTCGTGGTGGCGCTCGGCCTGGCGCTGCATCGGCCGATCGCCCGCATCCCGGAAAACGGGCTCAAGTTCATCGTCGGCGTGCTGACCTGCGCCTTCGGTATTTTCTGGATAGGCGAGGGCCTCGGGTTGCAATGGCCCGGAGCCGATTGGTCGGTGCTGGCGCTTGCGGCTGGCGTCTTCGTGGTGGCGCTGCTCGCCGTGCAGGTCGTGATGCGCCGCGCCGTGCCCGCGGCGCCCCGGCCTTGAGAGCCGTCAGGGGCCGGTGCCCGCCGGCCGCGTGGCAATCGCCGCGCCGCCGATAACGAGCGCCGCCGCCGCCACGATCGCCGGGCTGGCGGAGGTGCGGCCGGTGGCGATCAGCAGCAGCGTGGAGAGCAGCGGCGCCAGGTAGGACAGCGTGCCGAGCGTCGCCAGCCGCCCGTGCTTGGTGGCGTGGTCCCAGGCGAAGAACGCCAGGCCGACCGGCCCCAGGCCCAGCAGCAGGATCGCCGCCCATTGCGCGCCGCCCGGCCAGATTGTCGGCTCGAGCGCCAAATGGCAGGCGAGGCCGGCCACCGCCACCAACCCGCAGACGCCGCCGATCAGCTCGCTCGGCACGCTGGCGAAGCGGCGGTTCAGCACCGAGTAGCCGGACCACACGAACGCGCAGCCGGCCGCCGCAGCGTAGCCCAGCAGCGGAGCGCTCCCGGCCTCGTGACGGCCCTGACGCAGCACCAGCGCGGTCCCGGCCAGGCCGAGCATCGCGCCGAGCACCTGCCGCCCATGCAGCCGCTCGTTCGGCAACGCCGCCGACAGCAGCACGATCAGCAGCGGCCAGAGATAGGCGACGAGGCTTGCCTCCGCCGGCGGGGCCGCCTTCAACGCCACGAAGTATAGCGCGTGATAGAAGAAGATGCCGCAGAAGCCGAGCGCCCAGGCCGCCACCGGCTGCCGCAGCCGCCGCAGCGAACGCCGGCCGCCGGTTGCCAGCACCACCAGGCTCGCGGCGAACGCCATCGCGAAACTCAGCGCCAGCAGCTCGAACGGCGGCACGCCGGCGGTGGCGGTGGTGAGCAGCGCCAGCGACGACCACAGTAGGATGGCCACCGCGCCGATCCAAGTAGCGCGGTTCATCGCGGATTACACATGCCGGCTCACCGTCGCCCGCTCGCCCAGCAGCCCGCGCGGGCGCAGCAGCAGCGCCACGGCCAGCACCACGCCGATGCCGGCCACGCGCAGGCTGGCGCCACGGGCCTGCCAGTCGGGCGGCAGGATGGCGGCGAGCGCGGTGCCGCTCAGGCTCCACAGGCCCCACACCACGACGGCGCCGAGCAGCGCGCCGTAGTTGTTGCCGCTGCCGCCGATCACCAGCATCACCCAGATCTGGAAGGTCAGCACCGGCAGGTAGTTCTCCGGCGCGATGAAGCCGAAGAACTGCGCCTGCATGGCGCCCGCGAGGCCCATCAGCGCGGCCCCCAGCACGAACGCCTGCATCCTGAACCAGGCCGGCGACTTGCCCAGCGAGGCCGCCGCCGCCTCGTCCTCGCGCAGCGCCCGCAGCACGCGCCCCCACGGGCTGCGCACCAGCCGCTCCAGGGCCACGAAGCAGGCCGCCGTCACCGCTGCGGCCAACGCGAAATTGGCCAGCCCGAACGGCAGCGCGTGCGTGGCCAGACGCTCGAACGGACGTGGGATGAGGGCGACGCCGAACGGTCCGCCGGTCAGCCGCTCGGCGTTCAGCGCCACCAGTTGCAGGCTGGCGGCGGCGCCGAAGGTGGTGATGGCGAGGTAGTCGGCGCGCAGCCGCAGCGTCGCCACGCCCACCACCAGCGCCGCCAACCCTGACGCCGCCATGGCCGCCAGCCAGCCGACCGGGATCGGCAGGCCGAAGCCGCCGACGTGCTGCGTCGAGGGCGCCGCGGTCAGCAGCGCCGACACGTAGGCGCCGACCAGCACAAAGCCGGCGATGCCGACGTTGAACAGGCCGGCCGACCCCCACTGCAGGTTCAGCCCCAGCACCGCGACGCCCAGGATCAACGCCAGCGTCAGGAAGAAACTCAGGTAGCTCACCAGGCTGGTCATGCCCGCTGCCCGAACAGGCCAGTGGGGCGCAGCAGCAACGTCGCCAGCAGCACCAGGAAGCCGACCGCCGCGCGGTATTCCGCGCCGACCACCGGCACCGCCGCCGCCTCGGCCAGGCCCACCAGCATTCCGCCGGACACCGCCCCCGGCACGCTGCCGATGCCGCCCACGATGGCGGCGGCGAACAGCGGCAGCAGGATGTCGAAGCCCATGTATGGCCGCACCTGCACGATCACCCCGAGCAGCACGCCCGCCGCCGCCGCCAGCCCGCCGCCGAGCAGCCAGGTGGCGCGGATCACCCGGTCCACGTCGATGCCGCTGATGCGCGCGAGGCCGGGGTTCTCGCTGGCGGCGCGCATCGCCCGGCCCAGCCATGTGCGCGTCATCAGCAGGTGCATCGCCAGCGTCAGCGCTGCCGCCAGCGCCAGCACGCTCATCTGGTCCCAGGTGGCGCGGGCGCCGAAGCCGAGCCGCACGCCCATGGCGATGTCGTGGCTGTAGTAGCGCGGCTGCGCGCCGAAGCCGAACTCGATCAGGCTGCGCAGCGCCAGCGACGCGCCGAAGCTCGCGATGACCATGACGATCTGCGTGCCGTGGCGACGCAGGCGGGCGAACAGCAGCCAGTCGAGCGCCGCCGCCAACCCCCCGGTCAGCAGCATCGCCAGCGCCAGCGCCGCCACCAGCGGCCAGCCGAAGGTGAGCTGGCCGATGTCGCCGCCGCCCAGCGCCATGCCGAACGCCGGCGCCGCCACCAGCGCCACGTAGGCGCCGGCGGTGACGAACTCGCCCTGCGCGAAGTTGGCGAAGCGCAGGATGGCATAGGTTAGCGTGAGGCCGATCGCTCCCAGCCCGAGCAGCGCCCCGCTCAGCACGCCGTCCACCAGGATCTGCCCGATCATGCCGCGCGCCTTCCGCCGAGATACAGCGCCGCGACTTCGGGATCGTCGAGCAGGCTGGCGCCGCGGCCCTCGTGCGCGACGCGGCCTTCGGCCAGGATCAGCGCGCGGTCGGCGATCCTCATGGCGGCGCGGGCGTTCTGCTCGACCAGCAGCACCGCCATGCCGGCGTCGCGGATGCGGGCCAGCGTCGCCATCACCTGCGCCACCAGCAGCGGCGACAATCCGGCGGATGGCTCGTCCAGCACCAGCACCTTGGGCCGCGTCACCATCGCCCGCGCCACCGCCAGCATCTGCCGCTGCCCGCCCGACAGCCGGCCGGCGAGCGCGGCGCGGGCGGCGGCGAGGTCGGGGAACATCGCCAGCATGGCCGCCACGCCCGCGCCGCGCTCGCCGCGTGGCAGCATGGCGGCGGCCAGCGAGAGGTTGTCGGCGACCGACAGCCCGGCGAACACGTTCTCCGTCTGCGGCACGAAGGCGAGGCCGTGGCGGATGCGCGCGTGCGCCGGCAGCGCCGTGATGACGGCATCATCCAGCGTCACGCTGCCCGAGGCGAGAGGCACCAGTCCCGCCACCGCCTTCACCAGCGTCGACTTGCCGGCGCCGTTGGGGCCGAGCAGCACGACGATCTCACCCGACGCGACGGTGAGGCCGACGCCGCGCACGATCGGCAGGCCGGGTTCGTAGCCGGCCACCACGCCTTGCATCGCCAGCACGCTCATGCCCCCCGCTCAGGCGCCAAGATACGCCTCGATCACCCGCGCGTCGGCGGTGACCTCCGCCGGCGTGCCCGACGCCAGCACGCGGCCCTGCGCCATGACGTGCGCGCGGCCGCACAGCCGGGTCACCAGGTCCATGTTGTGCTCGACGATCAGGAAGGTCAGGCCGCGCTCGTTGAGCGTGCGGATGCGCGCCATGATGGTCTCCAGCAGCGTCGGGTTGACCCCGGCGGCGGGCTCGTCCAGCAGCACCAGGCGCGGTTGCGCCATCAGCACGCGGGCCAGCTCCAGCAGCTTGCGCTGGCCGCCCGACAGCCGGCTGGCGGGTTCGCGCTCCAGCCGCCCGAGGTCGAGGAAGGCAATGATGTCGCGCGCCTGGGCGACGTTGCGGCGCTCCTGTGCCGCCACCGCGCCCGGCCGCAGCCAGTTGGCGAACATCCGCTCGCCACGCTGGCCGCGCGCCGCCAGCAGCACGTTCTCCAAAACGGTCATCGCCGGGAATGGCCGCGGGATCTGGAAGGTTCGCGCCAGCCCGCGGCCGAGGCGGCGGTGCGCCGGCTCGTGCGCGATGTCGATGCCTTCGAGCACGATGCGCCCGGCGCTGGGCGGCAGGCTGCCGGCGATCAGGTTGAACAGCGTGGTCTTGCCGGCGCCGTTGGGACCGATCAGCCCGGTGACCGACCCCGCCGCGATCTCCAGGCTCACACCATCGACCGCCAGCGCACCGCCGAAGCGGCGGCTCACGCCCTCAATCAGCAGCATTCGGCCAGCAGCATTCGGCAAGGCGGGTGGGTTGCATGTCGGTGACACGGTAGGCACGATCGCCGCCCATCACAAGAAGCGGAGCGGTCATGGCGGCAAGCCTCCGGTTCACCGAAGCGCGCTCCGGGCTGGACACCACGGCGGCGCTGCTGGACGACCTCGCGCCGGCCAATTTCGCCTGGCTGCTGGGCGCGTTGGCTGTGCCGATGGAGGTCGCGGCGATCCATGCGATGTGGACCGGGCCGGAAATTTCGGCGCCGATCCCCGCCGGCGCGGTCTCGGCCACGCTGGCCGGCGTGGCGTTGCCGCTGGAGAACGCCACCATCATGCCGCAGCCGGGCGACATCGTGCTGACCTGGCTGCCGCCGCGCGTCTGGGGCGGCGGGCCGGCGCCGGTGTTCGACCTTGGGCTATACTACGGGCCGGGCGCGCGCTGCCTGTTTCCGATCGGCTGGCAGGCGGGCAGCGTCGTGGCGCGCGTGGCGGCGGCCGACGTGCCGGACTTCGCCCGCGCCTGCGCCGCGATCCGCCGCAACGGCGCCTGCACGTTGCGCATCGCCGCCACCGCCGCATGAGCGATGCGTTCGAGCTGTTCGACCTGCGCATCGAGGCGATCTGCCCGCCCGGCGCGCGCATCCTGTGCGGCGCGAAGCCGGGCGATTGCTTCGAGTTGCGCGGCGAGATGCTGCATCTGCCGGACGGGCAGGGGTTCTCGATCTACTCGCTGGCCGCCGTGCTGCCGCTGCTGGCGGCCAAGCAGCGGCCGACGCATCCCAACGACTGGATGACCACCGACGCCGAGATCGCCTGCCCCGATCCCAACTGCCGCAGCCGCCTGCGCGTGACCCGCGTCGCCACCCGCGTGTTCCACCACAACGACACCACGGCGACGCCGCTGTGATAGAGACTATCGAGTTGCGCCCCGGCTACCGCATCCCGCGCCTCGTCAAGGGCGGCTGGCAGCTTGCCGGCGGGCATGGCGAGATCGACCGCGCGGCGGCCATCGCCGACATGGCCGCCTATGCCGAGGCCGGGCTGACCGCGTTCGACTGCGCCGACATCTACACCGGGGTCGAGGAGCTGATCGGCCAGTTCCGCGCCACGCTGCCGCCGGAGCGCTCGGCGGCGCTTAAGGTCCACACCAAGTTCGTGCCCGACCTCGACGCGCTGCCCGGCATCGACGCCGCCGCCGTCGCCCGCATCATCGACCGCAGCCGGCAACGCCTGCAACAGGAGCGGCTCGACCTGGTGCAGTTCCACTGGTGGGATTACGCGCAGCCGCGCTGGCTGGAGACGGCGCGGCACCTGGCGGCGCTGCAGGCGGCGGGCGCCATCGACCTGCTTAGCGGCACCAACTTCGACGCCACGCACGCGGCGGCGATGTTCGAGGCCGGCGTGCGCTTGGCGACCATGCAGGTGCAGTATTCGCTGCTCGACGACCGCCCGCGCGGCGCCATGGCGGCATTGTGCGCGCGCACCGGGATGCGGCTGCTGTGCTACGGGACGCTGGCCGGCGGCTTCCTCGGCGAGCGCTGGCTGGGGACCGCCGAGCCGCGCGGCGACCTGGAGAACCGCTCGCTGGTGAAATACAAGCTGGTGATCGACGATGCCGGCGGCTGGGACTGGTTCCAGGGCCTGCTGCGCTGCCTCGCGCAGATCGCCGCCCGCCACCATGTCGGCATCGGCGCGGTGGCCAGCCGCTGGGTGCTCGACCAGCCGCACGTCGCCGCCGCCATCGTGGGCGTGCGCAACCGGGCGCATCTGGAGCAGCATCGCGCGGTGTTCGGCTGGGCGCTGGAAAACCGCGACCAGGCCCAGATAGCCGCCGTGCTGGCGCAGCGCCAGGCGTTGCGCGGCGATGTCTATGCGCTGGAGCGCGACCGCGACGGCCGCCACGGGCGCATCATGAAATACAACCTCGGCAATGGCTGATCCACTCGGGAGTCCACAAGGCATGAGGCTGGTACTGGCTCTTTCGACGGCGCTGGTGGCGGCGTCGCTGCCGGCCATGGCGCAGGACTGCACCACGAGGATCGGGGTGGTGATGGAGCTGACCGGACCCGCCGGCGCGTACGGGCAGGCCGGCGCGAAGTCGGTCGAGATGGCGTTCCGCGACCTCAACGCGGCCGGCGGCGTGCTCGGCTGCAAGCTAGTGGCCGACACCCGCGACAGCCAGAGCCAGGGCACCGTCGCGGTCGATGCCGCGCGCCAGTTGGTCGACATCGACCACGTGCCGGCGATCGTCGGCGGCATCATCAGCTCGGTCTCGATCCCGATCCTCACCGCCGTCACCGGCCCGGCCCGCGTGGTGCAGGTGTCGCCCGCCTCGTCCTCGCCGACGCTGACGGCGCTGGGACAGGCCGGCAAGACCAACGGCATCTTTTTCCGCACCATCACCTCGGACGCGCTGCAGGGGGTGGCGGCGGCACGCTACGCGCTCGACCTCGGCCTGAAGCGGCTGGCGATCGTCCAGGTGAACAACGACTTCGGCGTCAACATGGCGCGCGAGTTCACCGCCGCCTACAAGGCGCTGGGCGGCGTCATCGTCTCGACCACGCCGTACAACGAGAAGCAGTCGTCATACGACGCCGAGGTGACGCAGGCGATGGGCGGCAACCCGGACGGGCTGTACCTCATCAGCTACCCGGTGGACGGGGCGACCATCGCGCGGGCGTGGATCAGCCAGGGCGGCCCGCGGCGGTTCCTGCTCAACGACGGCATGAACAGCGGCGACTTCATCGGCGCGGTCGGCGCCAAATACCTGACCGACGCGCACGGCACCTCTTCCGGCACCGACAGCAGCGCATCGACCCGGTATTTCGACGCCAGCTACAAGGCATTCTCCGGCCTCGACCCCGGCTCTCCGGCGGCGGTGCAGTCGTACGACGCCGGCGCGCTGGTGGGCCTCGCCATCGCCGCCTCCGGCAAGGCCGACTCCGCATCGATCCGCGAGGGGATGTTCAAGGCGACCGACCCGAACGGCGCCGAGGTCGATGCCGGCAAGGATGGCTTCACGAAGGCGCTGGCGCTGCTCAAGGCGGGGCAGCCGATCCGCTACGTCGGCGTGATCGGCCCGATCTCGTTCGACCAGTACGGCGACATCACCGGCCCGTTCGCGGAATGGGCGATCGAGGATGGCAAGGTGGTGACCAAGGGCAGCCTGACCACCGCCGACATCGACCGCATCCGCGCCCAGATGGGCAAGTAGATGCGCGGGGCCGCCGCCGTCGGCCGCCCGCTCTGGGAGGATACGGCGGACCCCGCCCCCGACGCGCCGATGCTGGACGGCGACATCGCCTGCGACGTGGCGGTGGTGGGGGCCGGCATCCTGGGCCTGTCCGCGGCACTGGCGCTGGCCGAGGCGGGCTTGCGGGTCGTGGTGCTGGAGGCGCACGCGATCGGCGCCGGGGCCTCGGGGCGCAACGGCGGCCTGGTGGTGCCGAGCCTGCCGCGCATCGGCCCCGAACTGCTGGCCGAGAAGCTGGGCCCGCGGCGTGGCCCGCAACTGGCGCGGCTGGTGGCCGGCTCGGCGGCGGCGACCTTCGCGCTGATCCGCCGGCTCGGCATCGCCTGCGACGCGGTGCAGGCCGGATGGCTCAACCCGGCCCATGCGGCGGTGCTGGCGCCGCGGGTGGAGGCGAGGGTGCAGGCGTGGCGCGCGGCGGGGGCGGGGTGCGTGTGGCTGGACGCCGCGCAGGCCCGCGCGCGCATGGGCAGCGAGCGGTTCCATGGCGCGTTGTTCGACCCGACCGGCGGCCACCTCGACCCGCTGGCCTATGCGCGCGGCCTGGCGCGGGCGGTGCTGGCGGCGGGCGGCGTGCTGCATACCGGCGCCGATGTCACTGCGGCGACGCGCGATGCCGCCGGCTGGACGCTGGCGACGCTGGGCGGCACGGTGCGCGCCGGGCGCGTCCTGCAATGCACCAACGCGCAGTTGCCGGGAATGCCGGACATCGGCGGCGGCGCGGCGGCGTTGCGCGACAGCACGGTGCCGCTGCTGGTCTACCAATTGGCGACGCAGGCGTTCGCGCCGCCGACGCGGGCGCAGGTGCTGCCCGGCAACGAGGCGTTCTCCGACACCCGCAACAACCTGCTCGCCTGCCGCTGGACGGCGGGTGGGCGGCTGGTCACCGGCGGCATGGCGAGCGTCCACGCCGGGGCGATGGCGCGGCTGCCCGGCGTGCTGGCGCGGCGGCTGCAGGCGGTGTTCCCAACCCTCGGCCCGGTGCGCTTCGAGTATGTCTGGCGCGGCCGGGCGTCGCTCACCGGCGACTTCGTGCCGCGCCTGTTCGAGCCTGCCGAGGGCTGGCTGGCGCCGATCGCCTGCAACGGTCGCGGCATCGCGCTGACCACGGTGCTGGGCCGCGCCCTGGGCGAGGCGCTGGCGGCCGGGCGGCTGGAGGATTTGCCGCTGCCGCTGGTGGTGCCGCGCCCAATCCGCCCGCGGGCGCTGGCCCGGCTGGCCCCGCAATGGCTGCTGCCGCTGGGCGACTGGCAGGATCGGAAGGCGGAGCGGGGGTGAGGTTTTCAGCCTGCCGCTGCGCGCCGATGTTCCTCGCCCGGCCCAATTATAAAGTGTCTGTAAGCAAGTTCAACAAACGCGCAGCGCGCCGATGCCGCCATCAGCGGCAGTAACTTGGTCGAGGTGGTCGCGTTAACGGTTCATCTGAATTACGGAGGACTGTCAATGACGTCGCATCCCACTCGTGGCAGCTTGGCTGGCAGTGTGGCCTCCGCGGCCGCAGCGCTATCCGACGCCGCCGTCGCCGTCGCCGCCACAGTAACGGGCGCCGCGACAACGGGCGCTCCGGCCGAGATCCATCAGGTTGCCGAGGGCGGCCACCCCAATCTCACCACCAACTTCGGCACCGTCATCTCGGACAACCAGAACAGCCTGCGTGCGGGTGCGCGCGGGCCGACGCTGCTGGAAGACTTCGTGCTGCGCGAGAAGATCACGCATTTCGACCATGAGCGCATTCCCGAGCGCGTGATCCATGCCCGAGGCTACGCGGCGCACGGGTTCTTCGAAGTGACCCACCCGCTGACCGGCATCACCCGCGCCGACCTGTTTCAGCGCGCCGGAGAGCGCGTGCCGGTGTTCGCACGCTTCTCCACCGTGGCCGGCAACAAGGGCTCGCCGGACCTTGCCCGCGACGTGCGTGGCTTCGCGGTCAAGTTCTACACCAAGGAGGGCAACTGGGATCTCGTCGGCAACAACATTCCGGTGTTCTTCATCCAGGACGCAATCAAGTTCCCCGACTTGATCCACGCCGCCAAGCAGGAGCCCGACCGCGCGTTCCCGCAGGCGCAGACAGCGCATGACACCTTCTGGGACTACATCTCGCTGACCCCCGAGGCGATGCACATGGTCATGTGGATCATGTCCGACCGTGCCATCCCGCGCTCCCTGCGGATGATGCAGGGCTTCGGCATCCACACCTTCCGCCTCGTCGACGCCGCCGGCGCCTCCACCTACGTGAAGTTCCACTGGCGGCCGAAGTGGGGGATGCAATCGGTGGTCTGGGACGAGGCGCTGAAGATCAACGGCGCCGATCCAGACTTTCACCGTCGCGACATGTGGACCTCGATCGAGGCCGGCAATTTCCCGGAATGGGAGCTGTCGGTGCAGCTCTTCGACCAGGCGTTCGCGGACAAGTTCGACTTCGACGTGCTCGACGCCACCAAGATCATCCCGGAGGAGCAAATCCCGCTGCGCCCGGTCGGCCGCATGGTGCTGGACCGGAATGTGGACAACTTCTTCGCCGAGACCGAGCAGGTTGCGTTCTGCACCGCCAACGTGGTGCCCGGCATCGACTTCAGCGACGACCCGCTGCTGCAGGGCCGCAATCACTCGTATCTCGACACACAGCTGAAGCGGCTCGGCGGTCCCAATTTCCAGCAGATCCCGATCAACGCGCCGCGTTGCCCGATGGCCAACCTGCAGCGCGACGGCCATATGCAAATGCAGGTGCCGAAGGGACGGGTAAGCTACGAGCCGAGTTCGCTGTCCGCGACCAGTCCGCGCGAGAATCCGCACGCCGGCTACCAAAGCTTCGCCGAGGAGGTCAGGGGACCGAAGGTGCGGCATCGGTCGGAGACGTTTGCCGATCATTTCAGCCAGGCGCGGCAGTTCTTCGACAGCCAGACCGTGCCGGAGCGGAATCACATCGTCGCCGCCCTGATCTTTGAGCTGAGCAAGGTGGAAACGGTGGCGGTGCGCGGCGCGATGCTGTCGCAACTGACCAACATCCGCCCGGAGATCGCGACGCGGGTGGCGGACGGCCTCGGTTATACCGAGCCGGTACAGGCGGCACGGGCCGCGAAGCCGACGCGCACCGATCTGGCTCCCTCGCCAGCCCTCAGCATCCTCGCCAACGCGCAGAAGACGCTGGCGAGCCGCAAGGTCGGTTGCCTGGTCGACGACGGTACCGATGCGGCGGCGTTCAAGGCGTTGGCGGCGGCGGTGCGGAAGGCCGGCGCGCAACTGGCCGTGGTGTCGCCCAAGGTCGGTGGCGCCAAGGCTTCGGATGGCAGCACGATCATGGGCGACTTCCAGTTGGCCGGAGGTCCGTCGGTGCTGTTCGACGCGGTGGTCCTGCTGGTATCCGAGCAGGCGGGCGCGATGCTGGCCCGGCAATCGGCGGCGGTGGGGTTCGTGGCCGATGCGTTCGCCCACCTCAAGGTGATCGGCCACACCGCCGGCGCCCAGCCGCTGATGCAGGCGGCGGGGGTTGTGCCGGACGACGGCATCGTCGCGGTGACCGACGGCGCCGCCGACACCTTCATCGCCACCGCGTCCGGCGGCCGGATCTGGGCGCGCGAGCCAAAGGTGCGTCAGGTGTTCTGACCGTTCGCCATTCCTCCGCGCCGGGTAAGCCGGCGCGGAGGGCCTTCGTGCTACGGCGCGGCCACGTCCTTGAAATACGGCTCGACCTCGCCGGAGAACTTCATCGTCAGCGGCAGGCCGTGGCGGTCGACCTGCTTGCCGAGCGACAGCCGCACCCAGCCCTCGCTCACGCAATACTCGTCCACATTGGTCTTCTCGACGCCCTTGAAGCGCACGCCGACGCCACGCTCCAGCGCCGCCTCGTCGTAGTGCGGGTTCTTCGGGTTGGTCGAGAGGCGGTCGGGCGGGGTGTCGGACATCATGCGGTGATAGCCAAGCGGACGCGCGCCTTCAAGCGGCAGCCCGGCTGGTCCGCGCCATCGCCGGCGGCTCGTTGAACATCAGCGACACCGCGCGGTCGGCCAGTGCCAGCACCGGGGCATTGGTGTTGCCCGAGGGAATGGTCGGCATCGCCGCGCAATCGATCACCCGCAGCCGCTCCGTGCCGCGCACCCGCAGCCGCGTGTCCAGCACCGCCATCGGGTCGCCGTCGCGGCCCATGCGGGCGGTGCCGACCGGATGGTAGTTGGTCTTGACCATGCGCCGGCAATGCGCCGCGATCTCCTCGTCGGTCTGCGCCGCCGTGCCGGGCAGCAGCTCGCGCGTCACCAGCCCAGACAGCGGCGGCGTCGCCAGCACCTCGCGGGCGAAGCGGACGCCGGCGATGGTGAGGCGCAGGTCCTCGGGATGGCCGAAGAACTGGCTGTCCACCAGCGGCTTGTCGGCGGGATCGGCCGAGCGCAGCCGCACCGTGCCGCGCGCGCGGGGACGCAGCAGGCAGGGCGTCAGCGTCACGCCATAGGTCGCCTGCACGTCCTTGATGTCGCGGTCCAGGTAGACCGTCGGCACGCAGTACAGCTGGATGATCGGCCGGTCGGAGCCGTCGGGATCGAAGAACGCGCAGGTCTCGACGCCGGTGGTGGTGACCAGGCCGGAGCGGAACAGCAGGAACTCCAGCCCGTTGCGGACCATGCGCCAGCCACGGTCCTGGCCGTAATAGCCGAGCCGGCCGGACAGCGCGCCGATGACCGGCACCTCGTGGTGGTCCTGCAGGTTGGAGCCGACGCCGGGCAGGTCCACGCGGACCTCGACGCCGTGCTGGCGCAGGTGATCGGCCGGACCGAGGCCCGAGAGCATGAGCAGCTTGGCAGTGTTGTAGGTGCCGGCGGCGACCATCACCTCCTCGGACGCCATCGCCTGCACCAGCTTCCCGCCATGCAGGTACTCGACGCCGGTCGCGCGGTCGCCGTCGAACAGGATGCGGTTTACCTGCGCGCCGGTCGCAAGCGTGAGGCGCTTGTCGTGGCGCACCTGCGACAGGAAGGCGTGCACGGCGCTGCTGCGCCTATGGTTGCCGATGGTGTGCTGGATGGGGCCGACGCCGGCCTGCCGGGCGCCGTTGAAGTCCGGGTTGTACGGGATGCCGGCGCCTTGGGCGGCCAGCAGGAACGCCTCGCTGACCCGGTCGATGCGGCCGGGGTCGGACACTTCGAGCGTGCCGGCGGCGCTGTGGTATTCGTCGTTGAGCCGGCTGTTGCGCTCCATGGCGCGGAAATGCGGCAGCATGTCGTCGTACGACCAGCCGCTGTCGCCGCCGAGCAGCGCGTCCCAGCCGTCGTAGTCCTGCCGCTGGCCGCGAATGTAGACCATGGCGTTGACGCTGCTGCCGCCGCCCAGCAAGCGCGCCTGCGGCACGATCGGCGCGCGCCCGCCCAACTGCGGCTGCGGCACCGCCTGGTGCATCTCCAAATAGTCCTCGCGCGCCAGGAACTTCATGTAGCCGGCGGGCATGTCAAGCAGCCGGGAATGCTTCTCCGCGCCGCGCTCCAGCAGCAGCACCGAGGCGCCGTGGTCGCGCACCAGCCGGGTTGCCGCCAAGCAGCCGGCCGAGCCGCCGCCGACGATGATGTAGTCGAACCGGGTCATGGCGGCTCCGCAGGAAAAGCCGGGACGTGCTCGCGCACGCCCCGGTTCGTCAAGTCAGTGGTTCGCGAAATCAGTACGATGCCGCGACGTTGGCGGCGGCGTTGCTGCTGTCGTAGAAATTGTCCTTGTTGACCACGTGCGGCGAGATCGCCTGGCCCTTGCTGTAGGCGATGGCGGCGGCATACGCGGCGGGGCCGAAGCGCGGGTTGCATTCCACGGTCGCCCCCATCTTGCCGTCGGCCACGGCCTGCAGGCCGTCCTTCTCGCCGTCGATCGAGACGATGGTGATGTCCTTGCCGGGGTGGCGGCCCGCCGCCTCCAGCGCCGCGATGGCGCCCATCGCCATCTCGTCGTTGTGGGCATAGACCGCGGTGGCTTCCGGATGCGCCTGCAGCAGCGTCTCCATGGTGCGGCGGCCGCCGTCGCGGGTGAAGTCGCCGGTCTGCGAGGCGACGATCTGCATCCCGGGATGGCCGGCGATGGCCTCCGCGAAGCCCTTCCTGCGGTCGTTGGCGGGCGAGGAGCCGAGCGTGCCCTGCAGCTCGATGATCTTGGCCTGGCCGTTGGTGGCCTTCACCATCCAGTCGCCGGCGCGATGGCCCTCCAGCACGAAGTCGCTGCCGATGAACGACACGAAGTCGCGGCCCGGCTTGGCGATGCTCTCGTCCACGTCGCGGTCGATCAGGAACACCGGGATGCCGGCGCGCTTGGCCTTCATGACGGCCGGGATCAGCGCCTTCTCCTCGCGCGGCGACAGGAAGATCACGTCGACCCGCTGGGCGATCATGCTGTCCACGTCGGCAACCTGCTTGGCGGCCGAGCTGGCGGCGTCGGTGAACACCAGTTGCCAGCCGAGCTTGGCGGCCTCGTCCTTCATGCTCTGGGTCTGCGCCAGGCGCCACGGGTTGTTCATCTCGGTCTGCGAGAAGCCCACCTTGTAGGTCGGCTTTTCCGCAAGCTTGGGCAGGCCCTGCGCCATGGCGGGCGGCACCGCCATCGCCAGCAGCGGCAGCACGGCGAGGCTTTTGAGGAAACTCGAACGCATGGTCTTCTCCCTTGAAAGCATTATGTTTCTGGATGGTCCAACGCACGTCCAACCTGGTGTGACCCGCTGTGCGCAGGCTCAGAACAGGAAGCTCTGGTAGGCCTCGCCGGCCGGAACCTCGTCGAGGCTCTCCACGACCGGGTTGAACCGCAGCAAACGGCGCGCCCGCTCCGACAGCGCCGCGATCGCCGGGCGCGGCACATGGATCGACACCTCGGGGCGGAACAGCCAGCGCCGGCTGTAGCCGATCACCACCATCGGCCGCGGCTCGCCGGTGCGGTTCGGGGTGCCGCGATGCAGGCCGCGCACGTCGCGCACCATGAGGTCGCCCAGCGCCATCGCATACGCCTGCAACGGCACCGTCCCGGCCTCGACCATCGCCACCCCCTCGGCGCGCGGCAGCCGGTGGGTGCCGGGCGCGATCTCGACCGGGCCGTGCTCCTCGGTCACGTCGATCAGCGGGAAGTTGACGGCGAGCTGGTAGCTCGGAGTCTCCGCCTCCACCTCGGGAAACAGCGGCGGCGTGTCGCGGTGGATGTCCTGGTAGTCCGAACCCAGCAGCGGCGTGTCGGTGGCGAGCTGGCACATCACCGGATCGGCCCCGACCAGGCGCTCGACGATGGCCAGCAGGTCGGGGTCGGCGAAGAAATGCGGGTCGTCGAACGGGGCGGCGAACGGCAGCGTCACATAATGGCGGTTGTTGCCGCGGTTGGATTGCGCCGCCTCGCGCGCCAGATGCGCGTCGAGCAGCGGCTGGAACGCCTCGCGCCAGGCTTGCAGCCGTTCGCGGTCGTAATGCCCGCGCAGGATGACGAAGCCGTCGCGCTCGAAGTCGGCGACGAAGCCGTCGATCTCGTCGGGTGCGTAGCGGTTGCCCATGGTCGTTCCCCTTACCCCGGCCGGCGTCGCGCCAAGCGGCTCTGCAGCACCACGACGATCAGCAGGAACGCCCCGCGGATCACCGACTGCCAGTAGGCGCTGAGGCTGATGACGCCGTAGCCGTTCTCGAAATTGAGCACGTTGAAGATGAGGCCGAGCAGCAGCGCGCCGGTCAGGCTGGCCAGCACCGAGCCGACGCCGCCGGTCAGCAGCGTGCCGCCGACCACCACCGAGGCGATGGCGAACAGCTCCCACCCGGCGCCCTCGGTCGGCTGCCCGGAGCCGAACTGCGACGCCAGGATCACCCCCGACAGTCCGGCCAGCGCGCCGCTCATGACGTAGACCAGCAGCTTCACCCGCTCGACCGGCAGGCCCATCAGGCGCGAGGCCTCCTCGCCGCCGCCGACCGCCAGCGTGTGGCGGCCGAAGCCGGTGAAGTTGAGCACGACGGACGCCACGGTGAAGGCGGCGGCGGCGATCAGCGCCGGGATCGGGATGCCCAGCCAGTCGCCCTGGCCCAATGTGGTGAAGCTGGTGTCGTACGACGCCGCGACGCTGGCGTTGTTGGCCAGCAGCAGGGCCGTGCCGCTGGCCGCCTGCATGGTTGCCAGCGTGGCGATGAACGGCAGCACCCGCAGCCGCGCGATCACCACGCCGTTGAGCAACCCGGCCAGCGCGCCGGCGCCAACGCCCGCGGCGACCCCGACGGCGAGGCCATGGGGGCTGGCCATGGCCGACACCACGCTGCTCATCGCTACCACCGATCCCACCGACAGGTCGATGCCGCCGGTCATGATGACGAAGGTCATGCCGAGCGCGATCAGCGCGAACATCGAGTTGTAGCGCAGCAGCTCCAGCAGGTTGTAGGCGCTGAGGAAATGGTCGTAGCGCAGCGCCCCGAACAGCAGCAGCGCGGCCAGCGCCACCAGCACCCCGGCGCGCGAGATGGTGGCGACGGCGCGGGCGCGGGTGGTCGGGCCGCGCCGGGTGGTCGGCTCGCCGGCGGCGATGATCGTGGTGGCGCTCATGCCCGACGCTTCCTCACGACCGTTGTTGGCGTTGCAGGTAGACGGCGGCCAGGATGATCGCCGCCTTGATGACCAGCGCCGCGCCGTCGGGCACGCCGTTGGCGAGCAGTGTGTAGCGCACCAGTTGGATGATGAAGGCGCCGAGCAGGGTGCCGATGATGGTGGCCCGCCCGCCCGTGAACGGGGTGCCGCCGACCGCCACCGCCGCGATGGCGTCCAGCTCCATGCCGATGCCGACCAGATTGGCGTCCGACGACGAGTTGATCGAGATCACCACCAGCCCGGCGACCCCCGCCAGCAGGCCGCTCACGCAGTAGACCGCGAGTTTCACCCGCGCCACCGGCACGCCCGCCAGCCGTGACGCCTGCTCGTTGCCGCCGACCGCCAGCATCTGCCGCCCGAACAGCGTGGCGCGCAGCACCCAGGCGGCGACGGCCACGAAGATCGCCATCAGGATCACCTGGAACGGCACGCCGAACGGGCGGCCGAGGCCGACGTACTGGAAGTCGGGGCGGTGGAAGTCCTGTAGGCTCCCGTTGGTCATCACCTGCGCGATGCCGCGCCCGGCGATGAACAGCACCAGCGTCGCGATGATCGGCTGGATTCGGAATCGGGTGATGAGCCAGCCGTTGAACAGGCCGAACACGCCCACCACCAGCACCGGCAGCACCCAGGCGACGATGGTGGCCAGCAGCGGCGAGCTGAACATGACGATGTGGTTGCCGAACAGCAGCGGCGCCAGCGCACCCGAGATCGCCATCAGCGAGCCCACCGACAGGTCGATGCCGCCGGTGGCGATGACCAGCGTCATGCCGACGCCGACGATGACGATGTTGCAGACCTGCGTGAGGTTCACGTTCAGCGTCTGCAACGAGACGAAGTGCCGCGTCACCACGACGTTGAAGGCGATCAGCAGCGCCAGCGCCGCCAGCGCGCCATAGCGCCGGGTGAGCTGGCCCCAGTCGCGCGGCGGGGTCGGGCTGCGGGCAGCCGCGGTCACGCTCATGGAACAAGCGTTTCGGCGTGGCCATGCGCCATCGCCTGCACCACCGCGTCGGCGGTGACCTCGCCGCCGCGCAACTCGGCCACGGTGACGCCGTCGCGCAGCACGGTGATGCGGTCGCAGCCCTCGACCAGCTCGTCGAGTTCGGAGGAGATCATCAGCACGCCCAGGCCCTCGCGCGCCAATTCCTCGATCAGCGACTGGATTTCGGCCTTGGCGCCCACGTCGATGCCGCGCGTCGGCTCGTCCAGGATCAGCAGCCGAGGGTTCATGCACAGCCAGCGCGCCAGCAGCACCTTCTGCTGGTTGCCGCCCGACAGCTCGCGGATGCGCTGCTCCGGCCCCGAGGTCTTGATGCCGAGGCGCTTGATGAAGCGGTTCACGATCTCGCTCTGGCGCGCCACGTCGACCACGCCGGCGCGGGTCAGTTGCGGCAGCAGGGCGAGCGTCAGGTTCTCGCGCACCGACATCTCCGGCACGATGCCCTCGACCTTGCGGTCCTCGGCGCAGAACCCCATGCCGAGCCGGATCGCCGCGTCGGGCGTCGCCACGGTGACCGGCCGCCCGTCCATGCGGATGACGCCGCTGTCCGGCGGGTCGGCGCCGAACAACGCCCGCGCCGTCTCGCTGCGCCCGGAGCCGAGCAGCCCGGCCAGGCCGACGATCTCGCCGGCGCCGACGCTCAGGCTCACGTCGCGCACCAGCCGGCCGGAGCGCAGGCCGTCGCCCTCGATCAGCGCGCCGCCGGCGTCGTGGGCGCCTTTCCTGAAGCCGGTCGAGCCCTGCGTCGCCACCGTCTCCAGGTCGCGGCCGAGCATGGCGGCGACCAGTTGCAGCTTGCCGATGTCCCGCATGGCGCTGGTGGCGACGGTGCGGCCGTCGCGCATGATGGTGACGCGGTCGCACACCACATACAGCTCGTCGAGCCGGTGGCTGACGAACACCACCGACACACCATCGGCCTTCAACTGACGGATGACGTTGAACAGCACCGCCACCTCGCTCTCGTCGAGCGAGGAGGTCGGCTCGTCCATGATGACCAGTTGCGACTGGAACGACACCGCGCGGGCGATGGCCACCATCTGCTGGATGGCGATGGTGAAGTTCAGCAGCGGCTGGCGCACGTCGATGTCGATGCTGAAACGGCCCAGCAGCGCCGTAGCCTCGCGGTTCACCCGCGGCCAGTCGATAAAGCCGAAGCGGCGCGGCTCGCGGCCGAGGAAGATGTTCTCGGCCACCGAACGGTACGGGACCAGGTTGATCTCCTGGTAGATCGTGCTGATGCCGCCGGCTTGCGCCTCCTGCGGGGTGGCGAAGGCGATCGGGCGGCCGGCGTAGGTGATCTCGCCGCGGTCGCGCCGTTGCGCGCCGGTCAGGATCTTGATGAGGGTGGACTTGCCGGCGCCGTTCTGGCCGACCAGCGCATGTACCTCGGCGGGAGCGACCTCGAGGCTGGCGGCGCGCAGGGCGTGGACGCCGGAGAAGCTCTTGTCGATGCCGGTCATGACGAGAAGCGGCTTGGCCGGGCTGTCGTTCATGCTCGCCGGATCGTCGCCGAGATCGTTGCCGCCACGTCACATCCCCCTGGCCGTCGCCGCGCCGGCTTCCCGCAGGCACTTAATATTATATGTAGGACCAATCGGCGATGCGGTCGAGGCCTTTTCAGCCGTGCTGCGGCGGGTCATTGCGGATGGCGAAGCCACGGCCGATTGCGGTTTCGATCAGCTCGCCCATGCCGGCCTCGCGCAGCTTCTTGCGCAGCTTGAACAGGAACACCGGCAGCACCCGGCTGATCGGCCGCTCGCCGTCGCGGTAGATCGCGGTCAACAGATCCTCGGCCGGCACGACCTGGCCGCGACGCCCCCACATCGCGGCGAACAGGCGGTATTCCGCTTGGCTGAGCGGCACCTCCCGGTCGTTCAGGCGCAGCGTCTCGGACTCCGGCAGCAGCACGATGCCGCCGCCGAGGCCGGGCATCGTAGCCGCCGGGCCGCGATGGTAGTTCGCGGCGCCGTTCACCGCATATCGCGGCATCTCCCAGTTCGAGCCGGCCGCATCGAAGCCGGCGTCGCGTTCCGGCCCGGCAATCGCCGCCGGGTGGTGGCGCGGCTCGGTCGCGATGCCGTCCACCAGCGGAGCCACGTCGCCCGGCTCGGTCAGCACCATCATGGGCACCCGCCCGGCCTCGCGCCGCATCCGCGCGATCGCGTCGCGCGCGCGCAGGCGGCCCTGGCTCACGATCAGCACCACCAGGTCGTATTCGCTGTGGCGCAGCAGGCGCACGCAGTTGTCGAGGTCGGTGGCGATGTCGGCTATGTCGTGCTCGGAGTTCATGGCGACCGAGACGCTCTGCACCGAGGCGCTGGCAAGCTTGGCAATGAGAAGCCGCATGGTCGTTTGCCGACGCCCTTCGTTGATCGAAACAGTTAAAGGTATCGGCACCAAATTGGTTCGATTAATGCAACATATACGAACTCGTTAAGCCGTGCAACCTTCATGCTTCGGTTTGAGGCGGGGCGGTATTGCCAATCCCTTGGCCAAGCGACATCCTATTTATGAGATTGCAGGATCAATTCGATGGCGAATGCCGCGGCTCTGCCCACCCTGCCTCCCGGCCTTACGTCGAGCGCGCAGACCACGGTGACCTTCCTGACCGGCATCGACGCCAACGGCAGCCCGTCGTCGACCGACGGTTGGGGGCCGACCAGCGTCCTGGGGGACGCGCAACACAAATGGGGCAGCGGCACCGCTGGCGGCGCCATCACCTACGGGTTCGCCGCCGGCTCCAACTTCACCCCGGCCGATCAGAGCGCGGTCGCCGCCGCGCTGGCGCTGTGGTCGGACGTAGCCAACATCAGCTTCATCTATACCGCCGGGGCATCGGCGCAGGCGGTTTTCACCACCAATTCCGACAACGGCGCCAACACCACCGACACGACTGTTGCGAGCAGCGGCGGCAACACGCTGAAACAGACGACCTCGACCAGCACGACATTCGATCTCTCGTCGCATGGCTGGTCCAACCTCGCCTCGTTCACCGTTGCCGGCGGCTATGGGCCGCATACCGTGGTGCATGAGATCGGCCATGCGCTGGGCTTGTCCCATGCCGGCAACTACAACGGCTCCGCCGATCCCGCGCAGCAGTATAACGCGACCGACAGCGAGCAGTGGTCGATCATGTCGTATTTCGACCCGGCGAGCGACTCCGTCGCGCAGCCGGGCAACTACGCCAGCACCTACACCGTCACCGGCACGCGATGGGGGCTCGCCGCAGATGGCTACGCGCAGGTTCCGACGACCTGGATGCCGCTCGACATCCTGGCGGCGCAGCGGCTGTACGGCGTCGCCGTCAACACGCCGCTGTCGGGCGGGCAGACCTTCGGCTTCAACTGCAACGTCGCCGGCGCCAGCGAGGCGTTCTTCGACTTCACCAAAAATGCCACGCCGATCGTGACGCTGTGGGACGCCGGCGCCGGCAACACGCTCGACCTGTCCGGCTACGGCACGGCGGCGGCGGTCAACCTCAATCCCGGCACCTTCAGCAGCGTCGACGGCCTGGTCAACAACATCGGCATCGCCTACGGCACCGCCATCGACGGCGCGGTCGGCGGCAGCGGCAACGACACCTTCGCGGTCAATTCCGACAACGACACCATCGACGGCGGCGGCGGCGTTAATTCGGTGGTGGCAGCCACGGCGCGCCAAATTTATTTCGACAATTCGACCGGCAGCGCCAGCGAGCGCCTGTACTGGAGCGGCCACACCGACGCCCTGACGAACATCGGCAGCGTCGCGTTCGACGGCGGGACCAGCACGGTCGTCGCCGGCGGCAGCGGCGGCATCCATTTGGGCGGCGTCGGCAACGTCGCCTTCCTGACCGGCGCGGCGGTGCAGCTCGGCCTGTTCGGGCAGGATACCGTGGTGGTGCAGAGCGGGGCGGACACCATCGGCGCCGACGCCGGCGCGGTCGGCGGCAACCTGATCTTCGGCATGGCCGGCAGCAGCCTGTCCTATGTCGGCGGCAACGCCGTGGACACCATCGTGGCGGCCGTGGCGACCATCGGCGGCGGGGCCGCGGGGGTCCTGGCGTTCGGCATGGCGTCGGGCTCGCTCAGCTATACCGGCGGCAACGCGGCCGCCACGGTGATCGGCAGCGGCGGCGTGGTGAACATCCAGGGCGGCGCCGGCGGCGGCCTGTTCGCCGGCGGCAACGCGGACGGCAACATCGTCAGGGGCGGCAGCGGCGGCATGACGGTGTTCGGCGCCGCCGGCAGCGGCTCCGTCGTGCTCGGCAGCGCCGCCGCCAACGTGGTGGTCGCCGGCAGCGGCGGCGAGTTGGTGGACGCTTCGGCCGCCACCGGGCTGAACGAGTTCTTCGCCGGCAGCGGCAGCGACACCTTGATCGGCGGCAGCGGCGTCGGCAGCAACTACCTGTTCGCCGGCACCGGCGGCGCCACGCTGACCGGCGGCGGCGATGGCACCTACTTCGGTTTCCAGGACGGCCACGCCGGCGGCCATGTGGACATCGCCAACTGGAACGCGTCCGATTTCATCGGCCTGAACGGTTATGCCGGTGGGTCGGATGCGGCAGCGGCGGCGAACCAGCGGCAGGTCGGCGGCGGTACTACGGTGACGCTGTCCGACAACACCGAAATCACCTTCCTGGGCATCGGCAACGTGTCGGCCACCCGCTTCGTCTAACTAAAAATACCAGCGCGCAATCGTCTTGAACCCGGAAAGTTCTGGTCGCGTGTCCTAAACCTGTCATGGTTCGCTCACAGAGTTGTGAACGGAACCGCATGACGATCCAGGTCGCGATCATGAACGGCTACGGCGTGGCGATGGCCAGCGACCGGCACGTGTTCCGCGACGGCGACGCGCGGTCGTCGGGCCAGGACGTGAAGCTGCACCGCCTGCGCGGCGCGGTGCCAGCGGCGATGATGGCGTCCGGCCCGTTCGCGGTGTTCGGCGTGCCGGTGTCGCGGCTGGTGCTGCGGATGGAGCGGGCGCTGGCCGGCTGCCCTATGGAGGCGGGTCCGGCGGCGTTGGCCGAGGCAGTGCTCGCCTGCCTCGACGCTCCCATCGAAGGCCCGGAGCGCGAGAACGACGACGACCTGCTGACCGAGGTTGCCGGCCGCGTCATCGACCGCGCGAGCAAGGCGGAGGACGGCTCGGCGGCGGGATTGCAACTCCTGCTGGGCGAGCTGGAGCGGGCACCCGGCTGCCGCGACCGGGTGCGGGTGGAGGCGCATGGCCGCGCCGCCTGGGAAGCCAGCGCGCCGGCGCTGACCCAGGCGCTGTGCGATGCCCGCCCGCAGCACGCCGAGGCGATGCGCACGGCGCCCGAACTCTATGGCCGCGCGGTCGCCGGCGCGCTGTCGAGCAGTTGGCGGCACACCAACGAGCTGTTCCTGACCATCGGCCTGTGCTGCCCGGCGACCGGGGTGCCGGCGATGGTGGCGCTGCGGCTGTGGAAAGGGCTGGGCCAGCGGCTGCACGCGGTCTCCCGGCTCGACCAGGACTACGAGGTCGCCGGGCGGGCCGGGCGCACCGTGCTGATCGCCCAGGGTTCCGGCCGGGCGCTGATCGAGGCCATGGTGGACGGGATAGGCGAGGACCACTGGTCGGACATGGCCGCCGACCAGCGCGCCGCGGTGCGCCCGGCGCTCGATGCCCGCTGGACCCAGGCGCACACCAGGCTCGGCGTCTCCAGCCCGCGCGAGCTGGGCCTGGTGGCGAGCGGGCTGGTGCGCGGGGCGGAGGTGGCCGGCTATCTCACCCGCCAGTCCGAAGCGACGATAGCGCCGGTCGACTGCCTGTGCCTGACGCCGCGCGACGTCATGGAGTTGCCGCTGGCGGCGTAGACCCGCCTTCATGACAAATGACGGGCGATGTCACTTGTCATTCTAACGCCAGCCAAGGCGCGTCAGAACGGCAACAGCACATCCAGCAGTTGCTGGCCGTAGCGCGGGCTTTGCAGGGTGGTGAGCTGACCGCGTCCGCCGTAGGAAATGCGCGCCTCCGCCATGCGGGTGTGCAGCACCGTGTTGTTGCTGGCGATGTCCTGCGGCCGCACCACGCCGCTCACCTCGACCTCGCGCAGCTCCTCGCTGACCCGCACCTCCTGGCGCGCCGCGACCACCAGGTTGCCGTTCGGCAGCACCTGCGTGACCAGCCCGGCCAGGCTTACCGTGATGAGCTCGTTGCGCTTGATCTCGCCGCTGCCGACCGCGTTGTTGGCGCTGGTGGTGGAGACCAACGCGGCCGGGTTGGCCTTCAAGATCAGCCGCGGCAGGCTGTTCTCCAGGCCCAGCAGGTTGGGCGTGCCGAGGCTCTCGTTGCCGTTGCGCGCCGTGGTGGTGGCGTCCTTGATGTCGGCGAGGTCGGCGATGTTGATGACCACCGTCAGGATGTCGCCCACCTGCGCCGCGCGCTGGTCCTTGAAGAAGGCGCGGCTGCCCGAGCGCCACAGCGCGTTGGCCTCCGGCGCCGCCACCTCCGGCGCCGGCATCGGCAGTTGCAGCGGACGCCACGACGGCGCGGCGGTGGGATCGCCGCTGGGCGTCATGGCTGGCGGGCGGCCGATCTCGGACAGCTTGGTGAGCGTGCCGCAGCCGGCCAGCCCCAGGCATAGCAAGGCCACTGCCATGCGGCTCATGGCGTGAGGTCGGCGCCGCTGCCGGATGCCGTGCTGGCGTCGGCGCCGGCGCGCAACGGCACGCTGCCGGGATCGACCTCGACCGCATCGGCGCCGGTGACCTCGGCCAGCACCACCGCCCGGCTGACCGGGTTGAGGACGCGGATGCGTGCCCCCTGCGCGCCGGCCTCGAGCGCCGTGCCGCTGGCGGTCATCTCAATGCCGCCGGCCACCAGCCTGATCGCCACCCGGTCGCCGCGCGCCACGACCTCGGGGCGGCCGAGGTCGGCGAGCGGCACCGGCTGCCCCGCGGCTACCGGGCGCAGCACCGCGAGCCCCTCCGCCTGCGCCGTATCCTCGACCACCCCACCGTGCAGCGTCGCCGCCGGCACCCTGGCCTGCCGCAGGTCCACGGCGCGCACGATGTTTCCCGGCGACAGCCGACGCACCGCCACCAGCGCCGCCCGCATCGCCTCCAGCCGGCCGCTGACGCGCAGGCGGAGCATCGCCATGCCGCGCCCGGTCACCAGCAGGCCGGCGGTGAAGCGTTCGTCGCCGGGCGCGAACGCCAGTTGCTCGACGGCGACGCTGGCCGCGGCTTCGGGCGGCACCATGGGCGACTCGAACGCCGGCAGCGCCACGTCGCCGTCGGGCGCGCCGGCCGCCGCCAGCGCCTGCCGCAGCGCCTGCAGCACCCCCTCGCGCGGCAGCGCCACGCCGGCGCGCTGCAGCGTCGCGCGGTCGTCGGGCGAGGCCGGGCGCCAGGCGACGCCGTACTCGCGGGCGATCGCCGCCAGTTGCGGCGCCTCCACCACGATGCTGTCGCCCGGCGCCGGGGCCGGGCCGAGCACCCGCCCGGCCAGCGGCCCGGCATCGTCGAACAGGTCGGAGAGCAGCACGTCGGCCCGCGACAACTGGGTGAGCGGGCGCAGCATCGCCGCCTGCGCCACCCCCGCCTGGGCCACCGGCGACACCAGGCAGACGGCGACGGCGGCCGCGCCGTGCCACATGCGTCTCATCGCAGGTTGGTCAAAGTGGAGAGCATCTGGTCGCTCGTGGTGATGACCTTGCTGTTCATCTCGTAGGCGCGCTGGGCGGTGATGAGGTTGGTGATCTCGCTGACCACGTTGACGTTCGAGGTCTCGATGAAGCCCTGCTGCACCGAGCCGAAGCCGGGCGAGGCCGGGGTGCCGGTGACGGCGTCGCCCGACGCGCCGCTGGCCACCAGCAGGTTGCCGCCCTGCGCGGCCAGGCCGGTGTCGTTGGGAAACACCGCCAGTTGCAGCGTGCCGACCGTCTGCGGCGCGGCCTGGCCGTCGATCGACACCTGCACCTGGCCCGCGGTGTTGATCGCGACGCTGGTGGCGTTGCTTGGGACGGTGATGCCCGGCTGCACCACGTAGCCGTCGGAGGTGACGATCTGGCCGGCCGGCGACAGCGCGAAGGTGCCGTCGCGGGTGTAGGCGGTGTCGCCCGACGGCAGCGTCACCTGGAAGAACCCGTTGCCCTGGATCGCCAGGTCGAGGCTGTTCGAGGTCTGCTGCAGGTTGCCCTGCTCGTCGATGCGGTAGATCGCCGCCGTCTTCACGCCAAGCCCGACCTGCGCGCCCGACGGCACGATCGAGCCGCTGTCGGACGAGTTGGCGCCGACCCGGCGCAGGTTCTGGTAGATCAGGTCCTGGAACTCGGCCCGGCGGCGCTTGAAGCCGGTGGTGGTCATGTTGGCGATGTTGTTGGAGATGACTTCAACGTTGGTTTGCTGCGCCTGCATCCCGGTGCCGGCGATGTCGAGTGACCGCATGATGCCGCCTCAGCTCCGCTTCTGCATGATCTTGTCGATGGCGCCCTGCTGCCGGTCGGCCTCGGCCTGGACGAACTGGCTGACGAACTGGAACTCGCGCAGGTCGTCGGTCATGCGGTTCATCTCGACGATCGGCTGCACGTTGCTCTCCTCGACGGCGCCCTGGGTGAGGCGCGGGGCGGCGACCGGCGTGGTGCTGCCGGCGGCATAGAGCTGCCCGCCCTCCGCCCGCAGCAGCGCCGGATTGTCCGGCGACACCAGGCCGATGTTGCCGATCTGGCCATTCTCGCTGCTGAGCGTGCCGTCGCCGGCGACGGTGAGCACCGCGTCGGTGGCGGCCACCGTCATCGGCCAGCTGTTGCGGTCGAGCAGCGCGTCACCCTGGGTGTCGACGATGGCGCCGCGGGCATCGAGCGTGAAATGGCCGCCTCGCGTCAGCTTCGTGCCGCCCGGCGTCTGCACCTGGAACCAAGCGTCGGGGTTGCCGACCGCGAGGTCGAGCGGGTTGCCGGTGTGGGTGTAGGCGCCGGGATCGCGGACCTGATAGGTGGCGCGGTCCTGCGTGTAGGCCACCGAACCCTCGTAGTTGGCGGTCTCCGGCAGCAGCCAGTCGCTGAACAGCACCCGCTGCGCCCGGTAGCCGGGGGTTGAGGCGTTGGCGATGTTGTTCGCGGTGACGTCGAGCGCGCGAGCCTGCGCGGTGAGGCGTGACAGCGCGATGGTGGTGGTGTTGTCCACTCCGGCCTCCTTGCGAATGCAGCGGACCAGGCAGCGCAAGCGGCGTGCCAGCGCCGCCGCCGCCGTGCAGCGTGGCAAATCGCCGCCGCCCGGCACTTCCTGCCGCGCCGCGCGTGTCGCCACCGGCAAATTCGGCCGTCGCGACCGGCGCGAGAAAGCATGGCGCGCGAAAGCATTGGTTAAGCATCCCGCGCCATGCTGCCGGCGGAAGTCATGGATGCGACATGAGCAAAGCCAAAGCCAAACCCGCGCCTGCCACGCCGCCGGGCGCACCCGGCGCTGTAGGCAAGAAGAGCAAAGGCAAGCTCCTGCTGCTGGCGGTGCCGTTGCTGCTGGTGATGGTCGGCGCCGGCCTGTGGTTCGGCGGCGTGCTGCCGCATCTGCTCGGCATGGGCGCGAAGCCCGCCGTCGCGGCCGCGACGGGCGGCGTCAAGCTGGCCGATGCGCCGCCACCGCCGGTGTTCGTCGACATGCCGGAGCTGATCGCCAACCTGAACGCCGGCCACCGCACCAGCTTCATCAAGCTGCACGCGCGGCTCGAAGTGGCGAGGCCGGAGGATCAGGCGGTGGTGCTGGCCGCCATGCCGCGGCTGCAGGACCTGTTCCAGACCTACCTGCGCGAGATGCAGCCGGAAGAACTGCGCGGCTCCGCGGGCACCTGGCGGCTGCGCGAGGAGCTGATCGCACGCGCCAACGTGGCGGTCGACCCGGCGCGCGTCACCGCCGTGCTGTTCACGGAAATGCTCGTGCAATGAGCGGCGTCGGGACCGCCGAAGACGCCGACGACGCGCTGGCCGCGGCCTGGGGCGCCGAAGACGGGAGCGCCGAGGATGGGGGCGACGCGATCCCGGGGCGGGTGCTCAACCAGGCGGAGATCGACAGCCTGCTCGGCGTCAGCGACGGGCCGCTAGGCGAGGACGGCCGCAGCGGAATGCAGCGGATCATCAGCGCCGGCCTCATCAGCTACGAGCGCCTGCCGATGCTGGAAATCGTGTTCGACCGGCTGGTCCGCATCCTGTCCACCAGCCTGCGCAACTTCACCTCCGACAACGTCGAGCTGAGCATCGACAACATCGTGAGCCTGCGCTTCGGCGAGTACCTCGACTCCATCCCGCTGCCGGCCATGCTGGCGGTGTTCCGCGCCGACCAATGGGACAACTACGCGCTCATGGTGATTGACAGCGCCATGATCTACTCGATCGTGGACGTGCTGCTGGGCGGGCGGCGCGGCACCGCGGCCATGCGCATCGAGGGGCGGCCCTACACCACCATCGAGCGCAGCCTGGTGGAGCGGCTGATCCACGTCGTGCTGGCCGATCTGTCGGCAAGCTTCGAGCCGCTATGCCCGATCACCTTCCGCTTCGAGCGGCTGGAGGTGAACCCGCGATTCGCCGCCATCACCCGCCTGTCCAACGCCGCCGTGCGGGTGCGGCTGCGCGTCGACATGGAGGATCGCGGCGGCCAGATCGAGCTGCTGCTGCCCTATGCGACGCTGGAGCCGGTGCGCGAGCTGCTGCTGCAGCAATTCATGGGCGAGCGGCTCGGCCGTGACTCCATCTGGGAGACGCATCTCAGCGAGGAACTGCGCAACACCCGCATCAACCTCGACGTGGTGCTGGACGAGCAGGTCATGCGGCTGTCGGACGTGATGTCGCTGCGGCCCGGCAGCCAGATCGTGCTGTCCTGCCCGCGCAACGGGTCGGTGCAGTTGCGCTGCGGCGGCGCCACGCTGTTCGAGGGCCGGGTCGGGCGGCGCAAGTCGCGCATGGCGGTCCGCATCGAGCGCGACCTGGCGATGCTGCCCGCGCTGGCCGGGAGCTAGGCCGCGTGCTGGGCATGGTGCAATCGCTGCTCGACGTGGCGGTGCTGCTGTTGCTGGCGGTGACGCTGTTCCATGCGCTGCGCCTGCGCCGGGCGCTGGGCGTGCTGAGCCGCGACCGCCCGGCGCTGGAGGCGCTGGTGGCGGCGTTCAACGTCAGCACGCAGCAGGCGGAGAACGGGATCGAGCGGCTGCGCGGCTCCGCCGAGGGCGTCGGCCGCGCTATCGCCCGGCAGAACGAGACGGCGCTGGCGCTGAAGGACGACCTCGCGTTCCTGGTCGAGCGCGGCGACCGGCTGGCCAACCGGCTGGATCTGCAACTGCGCGCGGCGCCGTTGCCGTCCGGCCCGGCTGCATTCGCGGCGGCGTCGCCGGCGGCCCGCGCGGAGCCAGTGCGGCACGAACCGCGGCACCAACCCCCGTCGTACGAGCCGGCGTCGTACGAGCCGGCGGGCGCGGCCTCGACACGGGTGCGCAGCCAGGCCGAACGCGACCTGCTCCACGCGCTGCGGACGGTGCGCTGATATGCGGATGCCGTCTCCCGGGCGCTGGCTGCTGCCGCTGACGGTGGTCAGCATGGCGGCGCTGCTGGTGGTGCGTTCGGCAAACCTGGTGCTCGCGGCGGCGCCGATCCCGCCGGCGGCGGCCTCGGTCACGCCGCCACCGCAGCCGCCGCCGGCGGCTGTCGCGTTGCCCGCCGAGCCAGGCGCCGACCCGCCGGTCAGCGCCCCCGAGCGTGCGTTGCTGACCGATCTACGGCGTCGCAAGTCCGAACTCGACGCCCGCGAGGCGGCGCTCGAAGCGCGCGAGTCGCTGGCCGGCGCCACCGAGAAGCGCCTGGCGGCGCGTGTCGACCAGCTCGGCGGCCTGCAGCAACGGCTGGAGGCGTTGGACGCGGCGCAGCGCGGCCGCGACGAGGCGAGCTGGGTCAAGATGGTGCGCGTCTACGAAACCATGAAGGCGAAGGACGCGGCGGTGATCTTCGACGACCTCGACATGCCGGTGCTGCTCCAGGTCGTGGACCGGATGAAGGACCCCAAGGCCGCCGCGGTGCTCGCGGCGATGCAGCCGGAGCGCGCCCGGCTGCTGACCACCGAGCTGGCGCAACTGCGTATCCAGGCAAATCAACTGGCGGCGCGGCCGGCCCAGGCGGCTCCGGCGCCGCCGGCAAAACCTCCGGCTGCCGGGGGATAGATGCGCGCGCGTGCAATGACCCGAACGATGGTCGAGCCGACAACAAGAAGTTGCGAAAGGTGCATGGCCATGAGCGAGTTTTCCGAGGCGGCGAAATGGTTGCCGGCGTCTGGGCCGTCATCTGGGCCGGCGTTTGGGTACGATGAGATGACGCAGTTCGACACGCGGCTGCTGGCCGACCTGGCCTCGCTCAGCGCCACCATCGCCGCGGCGCGCCGCGAAGTGGCGGCGTTGCAGGTGGACGACCTCACCCAGCGCGAAATACCGACCGCGACCGACGAGCTGGATGCCGTGGTGGCGCATACCGCGGTCGCCACCGAGTGCATCCTGGAAGTGTGCGAGACGCTCGACCAGATGTCCAGCGCGGCCGACCCCGGAATGTCGAGCATGGTGCGGCAGGCGCTGCAGGCCGCCACCACGCGGATCTATGAGGCCTGCACCTTCCAGGACATCACCGGCCAACGCATCGCCAAGGTCGTCGGCGCGCTGAAGACCATCGACGCCAGGCTGGAGGGGATCACGCGGGCGTTCGGCGCGCGCTTCCCGGCCCTGCCGGCGATCGTGGAAGGCAGCTTGCTGAACGGTCCGCAACTGCCGGTGCACGCGATGGACCAGTCCGACGTGGATCGCCTGCTCGCGGATTTCGCGTGATGCGGCACGCCGGGCTTGCGGCGCTTTTCCTGCTGGCCAGCGCCGCGCCCACCCGGGCCGACCCGCTCACCATCCACGCCCTTGCGGCGGCGCATGGCCTTGCGGGGATGCACAGCCTCGACAAGCTGCCGGCCCCTCCCACCTTGCGGCTGCGCGCCGGGGAGCATTTCGGCTTTAGCCGATTGGTCATGGACCTGCCGCTGGGAGTGACGCCGCAGGTGACGGTGGGTCCCGACAGCGTGCTCCTGACGCTGCCGGGCACCCGGCTCGAACTGCCCGCCGTTCGCCCGCGCCATGTCCGCGCGATCGCGGCGGAGGGCGACGGCATCGCGATCACGCTGGCGCCCGGCGCGCGGTTGCGGCGGGCCGACCTCATGGGGCGGCTGGTGTTCGACCTGCTCGATCCGCTGCCACGCGCGTGCCCGCAGCCTTGCCCGTTCCGCTATTGCCAACTCTCGCAATTCCCGCAGTGCCGCCACCGGCTATCCCTCAATTCCCGGTGGCGGCTCCCGCGTCGGCGCCGCTGCTTCCGGTCGCCGAAGCGGCGCTTCCCGCGCCGGCCGCCCAAGCGCCGCCGTTCGCGCCGATTGCCGAAGCGGCGGTGACCGGGCCGCTTCGCGTGGCGGCGCAGCCTGACGGCGAGGCCGGCGCCGTGCTGCTGCCGTTCGCGCCTGGCACCGCCGCCGCCGCCCTGCGTCGCGGCGACGAGGCGTTGCTGGTGTTCGACGAACCGCGCCCGGTCGATCTCGCGACGTTGCAGGGCATCACGGCATTGGCCGGCGCGCGGGTGCAGCTATTGCCCGCCGCCACCTTGCTGCGCCTGCCGCTGGAGGCCGCGCGGTCGTTGCGCCTGCGCCAGGTGCCGGGCGGCTGGTGGGTGACGCTGGCGCCCTTGCTCTCGCCGACGGCGCCGATCGAGGCGGTTGCCGCGGCCGGGATGCTGCGTCTGCCGGCCGCATCGCCGGGTCGCGTCGTGAGCATACCCGACCCGGTGACCGGCGGGCTGCTGCTGGTCGGCACTCTGCACGGCGCCGTCGGCGACCAACCGGAGCCCGCCGTCGCAACCCCCGCCTCACGCCCGAGTTCGATCTTCTGGCGACCTGGCAGGGTGTGGCCATCGAGCCGCTGTCGGACGTCGTCGAACTGCGGCCGGACGGCGCAGGTTTCGTCGTGCGTTCGGGCCAGCCTGGCCGTGTGCTGGCGATGGCCGCGGGCGAGCTGGCCACGGCGCCGGCAGCCGCCGCCGTCTTCAGCCGCCGCTTCGACCTGCCGGCGCTGGCGACCGCGGCTCTGTTGAATCGGTTGCGGGCTGCCGCCGCCGCCGCCGCCGCCTCGCCGCCGTTGCAGCGCGCGACGCTGCGCCTGGATGCGGCGCAGGCGATGCTGGCGTTGGGCATGGGTGCGGAGGCACAGGCGCTGGTGCGGCTTGCCATCATCGACGACGCGCGCCTGGCAACCGATCCGCAGGCCCATGCGATCGGGGCCGTGGCGGCGATCCTGGCCGGCCATCGGGACGCCGCGCGCGACATCGACGACCCATCGCTGACCGCTCCCGATCAAGGCGGCGCCGACGAGGTGACGCTGTGGCGCGCGCTGCGGCCCACCCAGGAGATCGATCGGGATACCGATGCGGGCAGCCGGTTGGCTCCGGAACTGGCGCGCAGCCTGGCTTTGCGCCTGCCGCTGCTGCTGTCCTATCCCGAGGCGCTGCGCCAGCATCTGCTGCCGCGCGCGATCGAGACGCTAGCGCTGGGCGGCGAGGCGGCGGCGGCGCGCGCCGTGTGCGTGGCGCGGCCGGACGACCGCAGCCTCGATCTGGCCCGCGCCGAGCTTGCGGCGGTTGCCGGGCAGAACGCCGACGCGCTGGCACGCCTCGACACGCTGGCCCGCGGCGACGACCGTGACGTGCGCGACCGTGCCGCCATCCGCGCGGTCGAGTTGCGCCTGCAGACCCACGCCCTCGACCCCGAGCACGCGGCTGAGGCGCTCGACCGCCTCACCTATGCCTGGCGCGGCGACGGGCGGGAGCTCACGGTACGGCTGCGGGTGGCCGAACTGCGGGCCCAGGCGGGACAGTTCCGCGCCAGCCTGGGGCTGTTGCGCGAAGCGGCGGCGCCAGGCCTGGCGCAGTTCTGGCCCGAGCGCGTCGCGCTGATCCGCACGCGGGAGGAGGCGACGCTCACGCATGCGATGGCGAGCGACGCCCGGACGCCGCTGGCGCCGCTCGACCTGATCGCCTTGGCCGAAGAGAACGCCGACCTGCTGCCGTCGGGAGAGGCCGGGCAGGCGCTGGCGCAGAGGCTGGCCGACCGCCTCATCGCCCTCGACCTGCCCGACCGCGCCGCCCCGGCACTGCGCAAGCTGGTCGACGCGGCGCCGGGCGGCGCGATCCGCGCCGGGCTTGGCGCGCGGCTGGCGGAGCTGCAGATGGAGCTGAACCAGCCGGAGCAGGCGCTGGTGGCGCTCTCGGCCAGCACCGCGCCGCTCCTGCCGGCGCCGCTGACCGAGCGTCGCATCGAACTGTTCGCCCGCGCCACCGCGATGCGCGGCAATGTGCCGGCGGCGTTGGGCGCGCTGGCCAACGTCGACTCGCCCGCGGCCGACGAGTTGCGCGCGCATCTGCTGGAAGGCGCCTCGCGCTGGCCCGAGGCGGAGGCGGCGCTTGCCCAATGGGTGGCGCGCGCGGTGCCGCAGGATGGCGCCCTGGACGCCGATGAGGCGGCGCTGCTGCTGCGCCTGGCGGCGGCGGCGGCACAGGCTGGCGACACCGCCGCGCTAGAGCGTCTGCGCGTCGAGGATTTGCCGCGGATGCCGCCCGGCCATGCTGCCGACACCCTCACCCTGCTCACCCAGCGACCGATCCGCGACGTCTCGGACCTGCCGCGGGCGGCGCGCGAGGCGGCGCTCAGCCATGCTTTGTTACAATGAGCGTTGCCCGCCGGGGAGCGCGCGAAACCGCCACATTGCCGACATGCGAAATCGTGTGCCGCGAGGGGCCGATTTCGCTTGCGTAGAAGGGCCGTTTTCACCATGTTCCGCCCCCTTGGCCCCTGGGGGCGCACGCATGAGGCGTGTGGCCCAACAGGCCGTCTACTGGATGGAAAGGGATGTGCAAATGAATGCACTCACTCCACTGGGGATGGTCTCGGAATTCCCGAGCGAGAACCAGACTGCAATGCACCTTTTGGCCGGGGCCGAGGTGCAAAAAGACTATTTCGTCGAGCGGGACGGCATGAAGTTCGCCGGCTCGCACCTGTTGGTTGATCTATGGGGCGCCACCAACCTGACGAGTCCGTCGCATATCGATGCGGCGCTCAAGGAAGCGGCGATCGTGGCCGGCGCCACGATCCTGCACAGCCACTTCCACCATTTCACTCCCAACGGCGGCGTGTCCGGCGTGCTGGTGTTGGCCGAAAGTCACATCTCGATCCACACCTGGCCGGAGCGCGATTTCGCGGCCATCGACATCTTCATGTGTGGCGCCTGCGATCCGCATCTGGCGATTCCGGTGCTGCGGCGCGCTTTCTCGCCGTCGCGCGTCGACCTCGACGAGCAGCGCCGCGGACGGGTTTCGTAAGCGGGACGGCAAGGCAAGGGCGCTGCCCTTGACCCGCCGGGGCCAGCGGCCCCGGACTCCTTTCATTTAGGATTTCAAAGGCACCGCCTTTGATGGGGTCAAGGGGCAAAGCCCCTTGGAAATTGCGCCCATGACCGACATTTGGCTAAACGAAACGCTATACCCCGATTGGGGGCAGCGTTTTCGTGTCATTCGCGAACTCGCCCGCGTGCGCAGCCAGTTTCAGGACATCGTCATCTTCGACAGTGCCAGCCATGGCCGCGTCATGGTGCTGGACGGCTGCGTCCAGATCACCGAGCGCGACGAGTTCGTGTACCAGGAAATGCTGGCGCACGTGCCGTTGCTGGCGCATGGGGCGGCGCGCGACGTGCTGATCGTGGGAGCCGGCGATGGCGGCGTGCTGCGTCGCGTGCTGCAGCATCGCGGCGTCGCGCGCGCGGTCATGGTCGAGATCGACGGCGAGGTCATGCGGCTGGCACGCGAACATCTGCCGGCGATCGGCGGCGACGCCTGGCACGATCCGCGTGCGACCATCATCGTGGGCGACGGCATCGCCTATGTTCGCGATGCCGCGGCGTCGAGCGTCGACGTCGTCATCGTCGATAGCACCGATCCGGCCGGGGTCGGCGAGGTGCTGTTCACCGACGCGTTCTACGCCGACGCGGCGCGCATCCTGCGGCCCGGCGGGCTGGTGGTGAACCAGTGCGGCGTGCCGTTCATGCAGCCCGACGAATTGCGTGAGACCAGCGTGCGGCGCGCCCGGCATTTTCCGCACGTGGGCGCCTACGTCGCGGCGGTGCCGACCTACGTGGGCGGGTTGATGACGCTGGGCTTCGCCGCCAAGCGGCCCGGCCTCGATGCGATCGACGCGGCGACGATCCGCGCCCGTGCGGCGGAAGCCGGCGTCCTCGGAACGACGCAGTACTGGACGCCGGAGTTGCACGTCGCCTCGTTCCACCTGCCGCCCTACATCGCCCGGCACCTGACGTAGCGCCGCCGCTCAGGATGGGGCGAAGCTCTGCACCAGGCTGCCCGACACCAGCCGCCAGCCGTCGACCAGCACGAAGAAGATGAGTTTGATCGGCAACGACACCGCCGTCGGAGGCAGCATCATCATGCCGAGGCTCATCAGCACGCTGGCGACGACGATGTCGATCACCAGGAACGGCAGGTAGAGCAGGAACCCCATCTCGAATGCCCGGCGCAACTCGCCGATCATGAACGCCGGCACCAGGGCCCGCCACGGCGCCGCGTCGGGCGTGGGCGGCGCGGGCAGTTTGGCGATGTCGAGAAACAACTGCAGGTCGGCTGGCTTCATGTTGGTCGTCATGAATCTGTGGAACGGTTCGGCGGCTTTCCGCAGGCCCTCGATCTCGCCGACGTGGCCCTGCGTCATCGGCAGCAGGCCGCTGCTCCAGGCTTGGTCGAGCACCGGCTGCATCACGAAGAAGGTCAGGAACAGCGACAAGCCGATCACCACGGTGTTCGGCGGCGTGCCCTGCGCGCCGAGCGCCCCGCGCAGGAGCGAGAGCACGATGACGATGCGGGTGAACGCGGTCACCATCACCAGCAGGCTTGGCGCCAACGAGAGCAGGGTCACAAGCACGGTCAGCTGCACCAGGCGGCCGGTGGCGCCCGCCTGTCCCGAGGCTCCGAGATCGATCGAGAGCGATTGCGCCCGCGCCGCCACCGGCAGCATCAGCAAGGCAGCCAGCACCGCCCAGCCGCGCACGCGATTCATTCCGGCTGTCCGTTGGCCGGCTGCCCGTTGCCCGGCTGCTCGTTGGCGACTTCAGGCAGCCAACCCACCACCTGATCCTGCGCGCCGCCGGTCAGCAGCAGCACGTGCCGGCCGCCAACCCGCACCAAGCTAAGCCGCCGCCGCGCGTCCAGCGCCAGCACGCGATCCAGCCGCAACGCCGGCGCGGTGGAGTGGGCGGGGCCGCGCGACGCCCAGGCGCGCAGCCATGCGGCTATCACGACGACGCGGGCGCGTGCATCAACCCGGCGAGCCGGTCGATCTCGGCCACCAGATCGATCAGCAACGGGCGCATGGCACGACCCAGCGCGGGCGGCAGGTCGAGACACCCGGCGCATACCCGGCCGACCGGGTCCTGCAACCCGTCAAGATCGACCGCCCGCCCGGCGGCGACCAGCGAGGCCGCCATGCGGAGTGCGCCGTGCGCCGCCTCCGCCAGACCTTCGAGGTTGGCGCGGCGGTCACGGTCGTCGTTGGCAAAGGGCTGCATGGCCCCAGTCAAGCGGCTAATGGTTAGCGGGGTCCTAACGCCGCGCGGGCGTCGCCGTTAACTCCGGTTTCATTCATTCCCGCCAGGCTTGCGCCATGGACCCGACCGACATCCCGTTATTCCGGCTGGCCGACCAGCGGCTGGCGTGGCTCGACCGCCGCCAGGCGCTGTTGGCGCAGAACGTCGCCAACGTCGACACGCCGGCTTATCGCGCCCGCGACCTGCAACCGTTCGGCGCCGTGCTGCAAGGGGCGTTGAGCCCGACGCGCACCGATGCCGCGCATCTGGCCGGCGACCTGGCATTGCTTGCCGCGGCCGGGCGGGCAGTGGCCGGCGAACGCGCGCCCGACGGCAACGCGGTCTCGCTCGACGCATAGCTTGTGCAGGTCGCCGATACCGAGACGGCGCAGCAGCTGACCGGCGAACTCTACAGCAAATACCTGGGCCTGTTCCGCACCGCGATCGGTCGCTGAGAGACCGTTTGGGAACTCTACTATGCCGGCCATCCGACATGGCTTTTTGCGCTCCGGTGCTCACGGCCCCGCGGCCGCTGCGCTCCGGGTCGCAAAAACCCACGCCGGGCGGCATCCGGCCAAAGCAGCTGGATGCCTCTGTCTCGGCATAGCGAACTCTCGAACGGTCTCTGAGCCACCGGATATTCAACAAGGGACGAACGGCATGGACATGGACGCGGCGCTGAGCATCTCGGCCAGCGGAATGCAGGCGCAAACCGCGCGGTTGCGGGTGATCGCCGAGAACCTGGCCAACCAGGACACCACCGCGAGCGCGCCCGGCGCTGCGCCGTACCGCCGCAAGACGGTGAGCTTCGTGGATCAGTTCGACCGTTCGCTGGGCGGCTCGACGGTGGCCGTGAAGTCGATCGGCCGCGACCAGAGCGCGTTCCCGCTGCGCTACGACCCGTCCCATCCCGCCGCCGACGCGAAGGGCTACGTGCAACTGCCCAACGTCAACAGCTTTGTCGAGGTCATGGACATGCGCGAGGCGGAGCGCAGCTACAGCGCCAACCTCAACGTGATGTAGGCGACCCGCAGCATGTTGACCCGCGCCATCGAACTGCTGAAATAGCCATGATGCTGCCCACCATCACGGTCACGCCGCAGCAGGCGACGCAGGCCTATCGCGGCATCGACGGCGGCAACGCCGGCGGCGCCTTGGACACCGGCGGCGATCCCGGCGCCAGCTTCGGCGGTGCGCTGGCGCGGGCGCTGGGCGGCGTGGTCGATGCCGGCCACGCCGCCGACGCGCAATCGATGCAGGCGATCTCCGGCCACGCCAACATCACCGACGTGGTCAGCGCGGTCTCCAAGGCGGAGCTTGCGTTGCAGACCACGACGGCGATCCGCGACCGCGTGGTGCAGGCCTACCAGGACATCATGCGGATGCCGATATGAACATTCCCGCCAGGCGCGGCTGAGATGCAGCAAAGCGAGATCGGCACGCTGGTGCAGGCGGCGTTCTGGGTGGTGCTGCCGCTCGGCGCGGCGCTGGTGGTGGGATTGGTCATGAGCCTGATCCAGGCGGTGACGCAGATCAACGAGCCGACGCTGGCCTTCGTGCCCAAGGTCGCGGCGGTGGTCGCGACGTTGCTGCTGCTGGGCGCCGGCATGATGGCGGCGCTGTCCGACTTCACGCACATGATGTTCGATCGCCTGGTCGTCGTCGGCGGCAGCTGACGCCTTGGCCGATGCCGGGATCGACCTCGCAACTCTGCCGCCGCTCGCCTTCGCCTTCGCCTTGGTGGTGGCGCGCGTCGGCAGCGCCATGATGCTGCTGCCGGTGCTGGGGGAGGCGGAGGTGCCGGCCACGGTGCGCGCCGGCTTCACCCTGGCGCTGGTGTTGCTGCTGTTGCCAGTGCTGCTGCCGCTGCTGCCGGTGGCCCCGTCGCAGCCCTGGGTCGTCGCCGGCTATGTCGTGGCGGAGGTGGTGACCGGCCTGTGGCTTGGCTGGCTTACCCGCCTGGTGATGCTGGCGCTGACCTTGGCCGGCGAGTTCGCCGCACTGGCGACCGGCTTGGCCAACGTGCTGCAGCCCGACCCCGCGCTCGGGGTGCAGACCGCCGCGCTGGGACGCCTGTTCGGCGTGGCGGCGCCGGTGCTGATCCTGGCTTCGGGCCTGCACGCGCTGCCGCTCGCGGCCCTGGTCGGCAGCTACCGGGTGATCCCGGCCGCCAGCCTGCTGCCGGCCGCCGACACCGCGGCGAGCGTGGTGTCGGCGGTGGGCGCCTGCTTCGCGCTGGCGCTGCGGCTGGCGGCGCCGTTCCTGGCCGCCAGCCTGGTATGGCATGTGGCGCTCGGGCTGCTGTCGCGGCTGGTGCCGCAGCTGCAGGTCAGCGCCATGGCGGCGCCGATCGAGCTGCTGGGCGGCTTGTTGCTGCTGACGCTGCTGGCGGCGCTGGTGCTGAATGCCTGGCAGGATCAGGCGGCGATGCTGTTCGCGCATCTGCCCGGACACTAAGCAGGTTCCGATTGCTTGACCAACGGTGTGGTTCTGCGATTCGCTGTCGCCGTTGATTCGCGGGGTTGCGGCATGAGTAACAAGTCTCCGGTGGTTGCGAGTAATGAGCAGCGTGGCGCAT
>JAABUU010001488.1_pt1 | contig 39302 bp, 32 predicted proteins | sample 5559301 | NCBI WGS metagenome assembly JAABUU01 (sample SAMN10711884, study PRJNA513360) | rock metagenome | isolation source: Antarctica rocks | place: Antarctica: Victoria Land, Richard Nunatak white | reverse complement strand
AGATCGTCGGGTCGTCTTGCGGCGGTGCGGGTGCCGCCGTGGCAGCCAGTTGTGTTTCCATCCCCCCAGTCTACCACCCCACCCCACCTTTCGGATAGGCTGTTACTCATCGGCGTGCAAAATCCTCTGCGGATCGGCGGGCGAACGGAATTCATGCCCGACTTGCTCGCGTATCGGGGCGATGAAACGAGCAACGAAGTCCCACTTGCTGAACAAGTGCTGGTCGCGATCGAAGTGGCAGACGCATCGCGCGATTACGACCGCACGGGTAAAGTGCCGCGCTATGCGGCGGCAGGGATTCCCGAGATGATCCCGGTCGATCTCGTCGAGGATAGGATCAGCGGGTATTCGGAGCCGCGTGAAGACGGCTATCGCCGGATCTTGGTGGCGTGGCGGGGCGAACAGCTACCGTCGGTGATCCTGCCAAACTCCGTGTTCGATGTCGACACCATCCTCGGTCCGCAGTGAGCGCGCGGTAAGGGCAAGGCGTCTGCGCCTCGGCTCTTCGATCCGCCGCCGCCCCGCCAGCGCGCATGATGCCTCACTCGCGTACTGCTCTTGAGCGCTGTCCTGCTTCGCGTTGGCAAGGCCGGACAAGAAGGGGCCGTCTATGGGTGGGAGCCTCTACCGACGGTGTCCGTACCACAAACAACGACAGCGGGCCGGAGACTTTCTCCGGCCCGCTGTGTGCTCGCTGATCGCGCGAGAGGGGCATCGCCACCGGGCGGGGTACGTTACGTACCCCGCCCGGTGGTCGCTTCGTGCTGCGTTTCACGCATACGTGTCGGGGTATTCTTCCCCCTCTCCTGGAATCGGCGGGTGCCCGCTGGGCGGCGGCATCCCGACAAGTACTTCTGCAACCGGTGCCGCAGGGGCCGGGCCTCTGCGGTCGCTTAGTCCTTGACCTCACGGAACTCGCCCTCGACGGTGTCGTCCTTGTGCGCGCCGCCGGCGGTCGCACCGGCGGGCTCGTTGGCGTCGGCCTGGTCATACATGACCTGCCCGATCTTCGACAGCGAGGCGGTCAGCTCCTCGTAGGCGGGGCGCAGGCGCGCGGCGTTGTCCGGGTCGTTGCCGAGGATGTCGCGCACCGTCGCGATCTTCTCCTCGACCTCGGCCTTCGTCTCCGCCGGGACTTTGTCGCCGTGCTCCTGCAAGACCTTCTCGGCCTGGAAGGCCATCGTGTCGGACTGGTTCCGCAGCTCGATCTGCTCGCGCCGCTGCTGATCTTCCGTCGCGTGGCTCTCGGCCTCGTCGACCATCCGCTTGATCTCGGCCTCGCTCAGGCCGCTCGACGCGGTGATCGTGACCTTCTGCTCCTTGCCGGTCGCCTTGTCCCGCGCCGAGACGTTGACGATGCCGTTGGCGTCGATGTCGAAGGTTACCTCGACCTGCGGCACGCCGCGCGGTGCGGGCGGGATCCCATCGAGGATGAAGCGGGCCAGCGACTTGTTCTGCGACGCCAGCGGGCGCTCGCCCTGCAAGACGTTGATCTCGACCTGCGTCTGGTTCTCCGACGCGGTGCTGAACGTCTGCGACTTATTGGTCGGGATCGTGGTGTTGCGCTCGATCAGCGGCGTCGCCACGCCACCCAGCGTCTCGATGCTGAGGGTCAGCGGGGTCACGTCGAGCAGCAGCACGTCCTTGACCTCGCCGCCGAGGACGCCGGACTGGATCGCCGCGCCGATCGCCACCACCTCGTCGGGGTTGATCCCCTTATGCGGCTCCTTACCGAAGAACTGTTGCACCTTGCGCTGCACCGCCGGCATCCGGGTCATCCCCCCCACCAGCAGCACCTCGTCCACGTCGCCCTTCTGGTACTTAGCGTCGTTGAGGGCGTTCTGCATTGGGGTCATCGAGCGGTCGATCAGGTCGCTCGTCAGCTGCTCCAGCTTGGCGCGGGTCAGCGCGATATTCATGTGCTTCGGCCCGGAGGCGTCGGCGGTGATGAACGGCAAGTTGACGTCGGTCTGTTGCAGGGTGGAGAGCTCGATCTTCGCCTTCTCCGCCGCTTCCTTCAGGCGCTGGAGGGCCATCCGATCCTTGCGGAGATCGATCCCCTCCTGCCGCTTGAACTCGTCCGCCAGGAAGTCGATGATCTTCTGGTCGAAGTCGTCGCCGCCCAGGTGGGTGTCGCCGTTCGTCGCCTTGACCTGGAAAACCCCCTCGGAGAGGTCGAGGATCGAGATGTCGTAGGTGCCGCCACCGAGGTCGTAGACCGCGATCTCCTCGTCGCCCCGCTTGTCCATGCCGTAGGCGAGGGCCGAGGCGGTCGGCTCGTTGACGATGCGCTCGACTTCGAGGCCCGCGATACGCCCCGCATCCTTCGTCGCCTGGCGCTGGCTATCGTTGAAGTAGGCCGGGACGGTGATCACCGCGCGGTCGACCGTGTCACCGAGATAGGCCTCGGCATCGGCCTTCAGCTTCTGGAGGATCATCGCCGAGACTTCCTGCGGCGAGTAGGTCTTGCCGCCCAGCGTCACCTGCACGTCGCCATTCGGCGCGGCGCTGACCTTGTACGGGATGAGTTTGATGTCGCGCTGCACATCGGGGTCGTTGAACTTGCGCCCGATGAAGCGCTTAATCGAGAAGACGGTGTTCTCCGGGTTCGTCACCGCCTGGCGGCGGGCCAGCCGCCCGACGAGGCGCTCACCGGACGGGCTGATCGCCACGACCGAGGGGGTCAGGCGCTCACCTTCCGCGTTCGGGATGATCGTCGGCTCGCCGCCCTCGATGACGGCGACTGCGGAATTCGTCGTGCCCAGGTCGATACCAATCGCGCGTGCCATGATGGTGTGTCCTCCGTATGATTGTTCGTGCTATCGTCGTCGCTCGTCGTGGTTGTCGGCTGCTCAGGCGTCCAGGTCGTCGGGCTTCGTCGCGGGCGCGGCTCCGACGATCACCATCGTCGGACGCAGCGTGCGCCCGTTGAGGCGGTAGCCGCGCTGGAACTCCTGCTCCACGTGGGTGCCGCTGCCGCCGATCGCCTCGTGCAGGGCCGGGTCGAATTGCTGGCCGACCGACTCTATCGGCGTCAGCCCCTGGCGCTCCATGATCGCGCGGAACTTGCGCTCCACCAGCTGCGCCCCCTCGACCCACTTGTGCTCGGCGAACTCGGGCGGGATATTCGCCAGTGTCCGCTCCAAGTCATCGAGGACCGGCAGCACCTCGCGCAGGAGCGAACTATTCGCCCCCCGGATCGCCTCCGAGCGCTCGCCCTCGATCCGTCGCCGGTAGTTCTGGAACTCGGCCACGGAGCGCTTCCAACGATCCTCATATTCGGTAAGCTGGGCACGGAGGTGACTCACCTCGTCCGTGGCCCCGTCCTGCTCGTCCGCCGTGGCGGCTCCTGCCGCGCCGTGCTCGTCGTGCTCGTATTCAGTCATCGTGTACATCCCACTCCTGCCGTAGCTCAGTCTTCCCTCGTGATCGGTGATCTGATCGGCGATAGGTTATGTATCGGCTCCGCCGACGCTGTAGAAGCGTCCGACGAGATCACTCATTACCCCGGCCATGTAGCGCACCGAACCGATCGAGCGCTCATAAGGCATCCGGCGCGGCCCGAGGACGCCGATCAGGCCGATCACCTCGCGGCGCACCCCATAAGTCGCAATGACGATGCCATAAGGGTGCAACTCGTTCGCGTAATTCTCGGTCCCGATGAAGACCTGGACATCTTCTGCGGTGCCGCCTGGCTGCACCTGCGGCAGCAGCGCGCTCAGGAAACCGTCGCCGCGCAGCAGATCGACGATCTGCCCGGCGGCTTGCCCGCCCGCGAACTCCGGCTGCTGGAGCGCATGTTCCAGGCCCGCGTGCTGCAACGTGACCGAGGTCGCATTGTCGAGTTCGCGGAGCCGCTCGATGACCTGATCGGTCACCAGCAGCCCGATGCCGTGTTCCAGTTCCCCTTGCGCGGCGATCTCGGAGGCCGTGCGCCCGGCGAAACGCCCGTTGAGGCGATCGGCCAACTCGCGGAGCATCGGCTGGGTCACCGGCGTGTGCCAGTGGAGGAACGCCTGCTTGACGCCGCTCTCCTGGGTGACGAGGACCAGCAGGATCACCCGATCCTGGATGCCAACCAGCTCGAAGTGCTTCACGCGCGCCTCGGTGGCGCGCATCCGTGGCGCGGTGACGACCGACACGTTGCCGGTATTGCGCGCCAGGACGGTGACCGCCAGTTGCATCCATCCTTCGAGTTGCGCCTCAACCTGGCGGAATTGGTGGCTGATCATCATCTGCTCGGACGAGGGGAGGTGCGGATCGCCGATCAGGTGCTCCACATAGTAGCGGTAGCCGCGATCGGTCGGCACCCGCCCCGCCGAGGTGTGGGGCTGGTCGATCAGCCCCGCGCGCTCCAGTTCGGCCATCTCGTTGCGGATGGTGGCCGAACTGAACGGCAGGTCGTACGTCTCGACCAGCATCTTGGAGCCAACCGCCTTGCGGGCGCTGACATATTCATGCACGATCAAGCGGAGCAACCGCTCCTGCCTCATGGTGAGACGCTGCACCGTATCCCCCTCCAACCGATTAGCACTCTCGCCTGTCGAGTGCTAACGCGGTATAGCATAGCACTTGACACCGTCGGTGTCAAGGTTGCTCATCCCGCGCGGACCAAGTTGCCCCGTCGCCCGCGCGGCGCGGCCACGCAGTATACTGTCCCGATTGGGAATCAGGAAAGGCCAGACACGGGCCTGCGGGCGCGAAGGGAGCGGCGACGAAGCATGCTGTGGCCGACGACGATGAGCATCAACGCGGCGGGGCATCTGGCGATCGGCGGGGTCGATCTAACCGCGCTGGCCGCCGAGTATGGCACCCCCCTCTATATCTACGACGAGGCGACAATTCGGGAACGCTGCCGCGCCTTCCGCACGGCGTTCGGTGGCGGCGAGGACGCGACGATCGCCTACGCCGGAAAGACCTACCTCAGTCCGGCGCTGCTAGCGATCCTGAAAGAGGAAGGGGTCTGGCTCGACGTCTGCTCCGGTGGCGAACTGGGAATGGCCCTCCGCTGCACCTTCCCTGCCGCGCGGATCGTTTTCCACGGCAACAACAAGGGGCGCGACGAACTCCAACTGGCGATCGGGGCGGGGGTTGGGCGGATCGTGGTGGACAACGCTCGCGAACTGGAGATGATCATCGCGCTCGGCGAGGAGCTGGGGCGGCGCGTGTCGATCGCCCTGCGCCTCAATCCGGGGGTCGGCGCGCACACGCACGAGTATCGCCTGACCGGCGTGGTCGATTCCAAGTTCGGCTTCCCGACGATCGACGAGCAGGCCGAGCGCGCGGTGATCCGCGCGCTCGCCGCCCCGACGGTCGCGTTGCAGGGCTATCACGCCCACATCGGTGCGCACATCTTCGAGCTGGAACCGTATCAGGATGCCCTCCACACCCTCCTCCGTTTCGCGGCCACGATGCGCGAGCGGCATGGCTTCGTCCCGGAGTTGGTCAGTACCGGCGGCGGGATGGCGATCGCCTACACCCCGGAGGACGAGGCCAAGCAGCCGAACCCGGACACGATCGCCCACGCGATCCTCGGCACCCTGCGCGAAGCCTCGGCGGAGGTCGGGCTGCCGACGCCGCGCACCTGGATCGAGCCGGGGCGGGCGCTGACCGGGCAGGCGGGGGTCGCGCTCTACACCGTCGGGGCGATCAAGGAGATCCCCGGCGTGCGGCGCTACGTCGCGGTCGATGGGGGGATGGGCGATAACATCCGCCCCGCCCTCTACGGCGCGGAATACACCGCCGCGATCGTCGGTCGCCCCGGCCCGCACTTCCACGTCGCGTCCGGTCCGCCCCCGGTAGGGGAACTCAGCACGCGGATCGTCGGCAAGTATTGCGAGTCGGGCGACATGCTGATCCGCGAGATCGCCTTGCCACCGGTGGAGCCGGGCGATCTGCTGGCCCTGCCCGCGTCCGGTGCCTACAACCTGGCGATGTCGTCCAACTACAACCTCGCATTCCGCCCTGCGGTCGTCTTCGTCGCCGCTGGCCGTGCGCGCCTCACGCGGCGACGCGAGACGCTGGACGATCTGCTGGGTCCGGAGGTGATGGAGTCGTGACATAGTCGGTAGTCGGTAGTCCGTAGTCCGTAGAGGGGTTCGTTGCAGGACACAGCCTGCTACCGGCACCGCACCACTACTACGGACTACGGACTACCGACTACCGACTCACTGGGAGGCCGTATGCCCTTCGTCGTGTACGTCGCGCCGTTCTTCTCGGAGAATGCGAGCCGCAACATCGCGGCGTTGCTCGCGCTGCCCGGCGTGCGCCTGGGGGTGATCGGGCAGGAGCCGCAAGAGGCGTTGGCAGTGCCGCTACGGGAGCGCATCGCCGCGCACTGGCGGATCGACGACGCGCTCGATCCGGCGCAGCTCCTCTGGGCGGCACGCGCCCTGGCCGAGCGTGAAGGGCCGATCGTGCGGCTCCTCAGCGCGACCGAGCAGGTACAGGAACAGCTCGCGGCGGTCCGCGCGACCCTCGGCATCGCCGGGATGGGCGTCGAGGCGACGCGCAACTTCCGTGACAAGGCCCGGATGAAAGGACTCCTCCGCGCGGCGGGGTTGCCGTGCGCGCGCTATCGCCTCGCGCCCGATCTGGTGACGGCGTGGGACTTCGCGCGCGAGGTCGGCTACCCGCTCGTCATCAAGCCGCCGGCGGGGGCTGGCGCGCAGGCGACCTACCGCGCCGACGACGACGCGGGCTTGCAGGCGGCGCTCGCCGCAGTCGCGCCGCAACCGGGCAAGGAAGCGCTGCTGGAGGAGTTCATCACCGGCGACGAGCACTCGTTCGATACGTGGTGTGTCGGCGGGCGTCCGGTCTTCCATTCGCTGACGGAGTATCTGCCGACACCGCTCGATGCGCTGCGGAACCCCTGGATCCAGTGGGCGGTCCTCCTGCCGCGCGAGGTAGACGCGCCGCGCTACGACGATATCCGTGCTGCCGCGTTCGCCGCGCTGGCGGCGCTGGGGATGGGGAGCGGCCTGAGCCACCTGGAATGGTTCCGCCGCGCCGATGGGAGCCTCGCCATCTCGGAGGTCGCCGCGCGCCCGCCGGGCGCACAGATCACCACGCTGATGTCCCGCGCGCACGACTTCGATAGCATCGCCGCCTGGTCGGAGCTGATGGTCTACGACCGTTTCACCCCGCCGACCCGGCGCTACGCCGCCGGTGCGGCCTTTTTGCGCGGACAGGGGCGGGGGGTGGTGCGTGCGACGCATGGGTTCGCCGTGATCGAGCGCGAACTCGGCCCGCTGATCACCGACGTGAGGCTGCCGGTCGTCGGCCAGGTGCCCTCGGTGAGCTACGAGGGGGAGGGGTTCATCGTGGTGCGCCACCCCGAAACCGCCGTGGTGCGCGCGGCGCTGGCACGGATCGTCGAGACGGTACACGTAGAACTCGGCTAAACCAAAGCCCGGGTGAACCCCCATAGTCCGCAGCTTAGCACATGGAGTTCTCATCAGGGCTTTGGATTAGGTTTTGGCCTTATCCCCCTCCGGGCAATGCCTGTGCGATTAAACGTGTCAGCGCATCGCGCACCCGACGGCACACTGCCAGCTGTTCGTCGGCCACCACGTCACGCGGATTCTCTACACACCACACCAGGAGCCGACCGGCCCCCCTGACCACCGGTCACGTGTCTCAGGTAGGGACACAGAGAGTAATACCAACGTCTATCGGCCCGGAGTGCGATGGGGGTACGGGTCCTGAGCACCAATCGCCGAAGGCGTGGCCGATCTCTGCCAGAGCTGTCGTGGCGGCAGGACTCGGTTGCGATTCGTCGACACCCTGAAGGAGCAGGCGGTCGATCCAGGGGCAGGCCCGCTGAAGCAGCGCTGCCGCAAGAAATGTGGCATCCGGGTTACCGGCGGAAAAGAGGAGTACGCTCGAACCGTCGCGCACCACAGCCATATCCCAAGCCTATAGATCATTGCATGGCACCATAGTGTGCTCGCCTCGGTCTTGCCCCACCACTCCCGGATGATGTACCCGCTGCGCTGCGCTAGCGCCTGGGTATCCTTACGGGACGCTCACGCTGGTTTGCGCGCTATCCTGGCTCAGGTAGCCATAGGCGGTCCCATCGATCCAGAGGTAGACCGAGGTCGCGCGCGCCGACTGCACAATGAGCGCCTCACCCTCGAAGTTCTGCACCTCGCCGGGGGCCATCTCCTGGTCGTAGGCGACCTTCCCATCGACCGTGACCGTGACCCGGGCGGCATCCTGCGCCTGGACCGTCGCCGCGTGCCGTTCGGCAACGGCGGTCGGAGCCACGGTCGGTGCAGCGGCGGACCGATTCGTCGCCGCCGACTGGACCCGCGCACCTTGTTGTGCCGGGGCGGCGGCCTGGGTTGCGGGCGGCTGGGTCGGGATGACCGGTGTGGCGGGGACCGTCGCCGTCGGCAGGGCGGTCGCGGTGGCGGCCAGCGTGGCGGTCGGGGTGAGGGCCAGGATCGCGGCGCTCACATCGACCGCCGTCGGGGTCGGCTGCGCGGGGGTCGGTACGGGCAGGCTGCCGGTGCGGGCGGCGAAGAAGGCGCTGTAGAGCCAGGCGAAAAGGACGGCGGAGATGACGACCACGAAGGCGATCAGGGCGAAGTTCGGTGCCCAGTGCGAGGGCACTTCCATCGGGCGTACCGCCGCGACCACCTTGAATCCGCCGCTTGCGCCACCGCGTATTTCGTCGAAGTAGACGATCGCGTCGTCGGGGTCGAGGTGGAGGTATTGGGCGTAGTTACGGACGATACCGCGCGAGTAAACCCCATCGGGCAGGGCGGTGAAATCTTCCTCTTCCAGCGCGCGGAGATATTTCCGCGGGATACGAATCGCTCGCTCTGCCTCGGCCAGCGTGACCCCTTTATTCGATCGCGCGTGGCGTAGTGAGTCCCCGAATCCTGACATCCTTCGCATCGCCCCCTGGCGAGGCTCGCCCCCAGCGATACCCGCCCCCGATTGTGTTTACCTCAGCGGTGCGGAGCGTACCACACCCATCGCGGTTTGTCGAAACCGCAAAAAGAAGCGCCGGTGTGCGTCTCAACCCGCACACCGGCGCTTCTTTGTATACGGACAGACTATATGGACAGGATTACCGTGCGCCCCTGCGCAGGGGCGGGGCCGCGCGCAACGGCTCCATCGCCTCGCGCTCCCGCAACAGTGCATCGAGCAGCGGTGTGGCGCGACGCGGGCGGCGCTCGGCGCGCTCCAACCAGCCTTCATCGGGGGTGGCCCACCAGACACCCAGGGCGGTCGCGCAAGGAAGTCCTTCGGACTCGGTCTGCTGACGATGGACCGGCGCGAAGGGGCAGTTGCACGATCCGCGCCCCAGCTCCGTTGGCTGGAAGAAGCGACAGGTGCCGCAGCGCTGCCCCGTGTGCACTTCGAGCTGTTGCGCCTGCCAGCCATTCTCCAATCGACGCAGCAACGACTCATCGATCTGGCGCGGTGCAGGATCGGCTGGTGGCGGTGGCGGTGGCGCAATGATCGTTTGCTGGACCTCCACCGGCGTGGCCGGGCGCGTCGGCGGCGCGATCTCGCGCGCCTCCTCGACCGCCGACGTGTTGAGCAGCGACCCACCCAGCGGCTTGATCGCGCGGGTACTCGTCGGCTTCGGCTCGCCCGGTGTTTGCCGCCCTACCTTGCGTACCGGCTGACCATCCCTGGTGCGGTCCGGCGCGGCAGCGAGGGCTGTATCCGAGCGAAAACGACCGAAGCCTTTCAACACCCCTGGCTGATCCCAATAGGGAGCCTGGCGCGGTTCCTTGACCGGCGTGATCTGCTGCGGTAGCGGCGTATTCACCGCTGCCGACACCGGTGGCACCTCCATCGGAGGCTCCGGCACGGCATCGAAGCTGCGGAAGCCGTTGCGTTCCGCTTGCTGCGGCGTGTTCGCGTCCGGGGTGAAAGCAGGGGCGATGATTGGTGCCTTCGGGAGCTCCTTGGGTTGCTCGCCGGTCGAGATGATGACATCCACGGCCTCGTCCCTGGTCGCCACGGGTGTGGGCACCGGGCGGGGCAAGGTCGGCGCGGCGATATCTGGCCGTGTAAGTTCGCGCTTCGTGGCGCTGCTCGCCACGCGGTTGAGTTCGCGCTTCGGCGCGGTGTGCTCTTCTTGCGGCGTGTTGACGATAGGCGGTTTGCTCGACGATAGGGAGGGGGTCCCGAAATCGTTCAGCCCCCCGTTGATCGGGCGCTGCTCCGGCGCGGGCTCCGTCACTTTCGTGAGTAACTGCTGCTCACGGTCCGCATCGGCCTGCTTGAGTGCCGCCTGGGCGGCCAGGCGATCCCGATCCTCCTTCGTCTGGCGCTCCTGCGCGCGCCGTTCCATCGCCCGGCGATGTGCTTCGGCGACGGACGAGCGCTTCGGTGAGCGGATCGGCACCCCGAGTTCGTTCAACTCGGGGTGCCCGCTGAGTGGCGGGGTAGTCTTCATCGTCCCATCCTTCGGCGCGGGCGTCAGCACCCTGGCGGGGGTGCTGACGGTGTGCGGTGCCCCTGCCACGCCGTCCTGACGCGCGGCGTGGCGCGGTGGTATGCCCGTGGCGGCGGGCGTCGGCGGTGCGGCGGCGGCGAGTGCGGGCACCTGGTGTTCGGCGATCCCGGTGCCGATCGGCACCGGGATCGGCTGTGTCGTTTCATCAATCAATGGGCTAATCGGCTCGGCGGCACCATCACCGGCACCACGCAGTGCCCAGAAATCCTTGCCCCAGCCGCTGCGGCAGGCGAGTTCGTCGTTCCGCAGCAAGGCCACGTCGTCACGGCGCGGGTAGGCAGGGTTGCGGCACCAGCCGTGTGTCTGCTGCGCGCCGACTTCGTAGAAGCGACACGTCCCGCACTTGCGATTCGTCACGAGCGCATCCTTAACTTCCAAAAATTTTGACGTTCCGGCGGGCTCCGAGATAGTCTCGCACAGCGAGGAGAGGACTTGCGTCCCTTGGCGGCCCCCCTGTCCGAACAGTCCCGGCGAACTTCGTCCCTATACTACCACAGCCTTATGGGGCTGAACAGGGGGGAAGAACGCGCGACGTTACCGGAGATTATCAACGCGACAAGCGCAAAAATACCCTTTCCTGATCGGAGAAAAGCGGAATTGTGCGTTTATGTCATATCGGGCAACGAGGGCATCGCTAACCGCAAAAGGCGCGTACGAAAGCGACAGCACGGATACTCCTGTGCTCGCACGATCACAGCGGCACGCGACAAGATATTCCCTACCACAATGCATGCGCCCGCCGGTATCATCACCGGCTGGTGCAGCGTAGCAACCGGATGTGGCGCATGACGCGCGCGCAGGGGTGCGCGATCCCGCAGGGTTTGCGGCGGCGGATCCTATTCGCGAGAGTCCGGCAGGGATCTGATTCGGACGCGCACGACGCGGGGCAAGTGACACGCGCTGCCTATCGCGTCTGGTGGGCCGTGCGCGGTGGGGGTTGCGCGGGGGCGTTGGCGTCCTGTGGCGACCGCGTCGCGCTCGGTCATCCTGTGTCGCTCGGCGTTCGCCGACTTACCACTCGAGCTCCTGCCAGAGGCGATAGAGGGTCGGGGCGAGATTGTCCGGGACGCCGGTGAGCGGATCGGCGACGAGCCCCCAGGTGGTGCTGGCGATCAGGTGCTCGGTCGCGGCGCGCGCGAGGAGCGAGAAGGTCGCTTCCTCGGGGTTCTCCCGCAGGGCCACCCGCAGCGCCTCGGTCACCCGATCGAGCGCGGCGATGCTCTCGTCCAGGAAGTCACGCCCTGCGGCGGCATCGTAGCTGGCCTGGCGCTCCGTCGTGCTGGTCCGTCCGAAGAAATGCGACGTATGGAGCGTGCGGAAAGGGATCGCGCGCAGGCGGGCGATGCTCGCGCGCGCCTGCACGATCGTGGCGAAGTAGAGCGGCCCCGCGCCGGGTCGCGCGCCGGTGCCCTGCGCCGCGTCCCCGGCGAAGAGGACGCCCTCGCGCTCCCACCATAGCGCGATCGCGTCCTCGGAATGGCCGGGGACGTGGATGATCTGCAAGATCACGCCGTCGCCGAGATCGATCCGGTCGCCATCGCGCAGGAGTCGCCCTGGCACCATCTCCGCCCCGAAGATCGTCGGGAACTTCGCGCGCTGGGCCGCGTCGAGTGCCGGTTGCTCCAAGGCGCGCTGCGCCTCGGTGTAATACCCGTCGAGGTGCGCGCGATGATCGAAGAGGAAGGGCGCGCCGAACTCGTGGATCAGCACGCCCGCACCGGAGGCCGCGACCGTCGCCGCGTTGCCGCCCGCATGGTCCCAATGCCCGTGCGTATTGATGATCGCCCCGAGCGCGGCCAGATCGGTCCCGCGCGCCTGGAGCGCGGTGCGGATGGCCCCCTCGGGGTGCGCCGCGCTGCCGGTGTCGATCAACGTAGGGCAGGGCGCATCGACATAATACGACATGACGCGCCCATCGGCCCCGTAGTGGCAGACGATCGGTTCGATGCGCGATTCCATCGGTTTCTTCCCTCGGTAGCACATTCAGCGGCGCGGCGGCATGTGTTGGTCGCGCTACGCACCAACAGTTCCTTACCCCGCGATGGTAGCCGATCCGGCGGCGCGCTGTCTCTGCCCCATACGTCCCGAGTGCTCGCATTAGCGGCTGACTAAATAGTCTGTTTCACGAATACGTGTGGGGTACGGCGTGGGGCTGACCGCTCCCCGCCGCTGCGGCGGCGACCCTCCCCTAAAGGGGGAGGGTGGGGCTGGCCCCGGCCACCCCGCCGCGTATCCGTGCAACGCAGCACTAAACCGCAGCGCCGCTGAGCACCACAGACCGCTCACCATACCCGCCCGGTCCGCGCAGGCGGATATTATGCCCTTCATGGGTACTTCGTGGCAGCCGGGGGGTTCAACCCCTCGGCTGCCCACGCCCGCTGTGTCCCTCCCACACGCGCTGCAGTTCAGGCGCTCGTTTCGGGCCTGCTGTATGCAGGGAACGATCGGGATTGCTCAGGCTGACAACGCACTCGCCCACCGGCCCACTTTCGCCCACTCCGCCGCCCACTCCGCCCACCCGCCAGAGATTGACCCAACCCCCCGCCCTGCACCATAATCGTCCCGGATTGGCACCGCTGCACCGAAGAAAATGAGGAGCGAAGAAGATGGTCGTCATCGCCGATGTGATCGGGCGCGAGATCTTGGACTCGCGCGGCAACCCGACCGTGGAAGTCGATGTCATCCTCGAAGATGGCACGCTGGGCCGCGCGGCTGTCCCGTCCGGCGCGTCCACCGGCGCGCACGAGGCGGTGGAGCTACGCGACGGCGCTACGGGGCGGTACGGCGGCAAGGGCGTCAGCAAGGCGGTCGGCTTCGTCAACGACGAGATCGCCGATAGCGTTGTCGGCATGGATGCGCGCGAGCAGGTCGCGCTCGACGCGGCGATGATCGCGCTCGATGGCACGCCGAACAAGGGTCGGCTCGGGGCGAACGCGATCCTCGGCGTCTCGCTGGCGACGGCGGTGGCGGCGGCGACCTCGCTCGGGCTGCCCCTCTACCGCCATCTCGGCGGACTGAGCGCGCGGACCCTGCCGGTGCCGATGATGAACATCCTCAACGGCGGCAAGCACGCCGAAGGGTCCAGCGTGGATATGCAGGAGTTCATGGTCATGCCGGTCGGCGCACCGTCCTTCCGGGAGGGGCTGCGCTGGGGGACCGAGATCTACCACGCGCTCAAGGGCGTGCTGCACGGGCAGGGGCTCGCCACCAACGTCGGCGACGAGGGGGGCTTCGCGCCGAGCCTCAGCTCGAACCGCGCCGCGCTGGAAGTGATCGTCGCGGCGATCGAGAAGGCCGGCTACAGGCCGGGCGCGCAGATCCGCATCGCCATCGACCCCGCTTCCTCGGAGTTCTTCGCGGGTGGCAAGTACGTCCTGAAGGGCGAAGGGGTCACCTACACCGGCGCGGAGCTGGTGGACCTCTACGCCGGGTGGATCCACGAATACCCGATCATCTCGATCGAGGATGGCGTGGCCGAGGACGACTGGGAGACCTGGCGCGCGCTGACCGAGCGGGTCGGCGACCGCGTGCAGCTCGTCGGCGACGACCTCTTCGTGACCAATACCGCCCGCCTCAGCGAGGGGATCGCGCGTGGCGTCGGCAACTCGATCCTGGTCAAGGTGAACCAGATCGGCACGCTGACCGAGACATTCGAGGCGATCGCGTTGGCGCAGCGGAACAACTATACCGCCGTGATCTCGCATCGCAGCGGTGAGACCTGCGACACCACCGTGGCCGACCTCGCCGTGGCGACGAATGCGGGGCAGATCAAGACCGGTGCGCCCGCCCGCATGGACCGCGTGGAGAAGTACAACCGCCTGCTGCGGATCGAGGAGGAGTTGGGCGCGGCGGCGCGTTACCCCGGCCTCGCCACCTTCTCGAACCTCGCGGAGGGGCGCGGTCGCTGATCCGCGCGGTTGTGCCGCTCGTGCCGGGTGGTGGGGACGAGCACCCCCCACCGCCCACATGCTTTCTGCGGCCCTGGCCGAATGTAGCCGGATGACCCGTTTTACCGGCTCTCCCGCACTTTCGATGCTTGATGGTGAAGCTCCACGTAGAACGGCTGAAAACGCCCGGAAAACCGTACTCGACGTTGCCATCTGGCACATGTTGGTTGGTCGTTTGAGCCGATAGTACGGCGACAAAACCTTAAGCATCGAAAGTGCGGGAGAGCCGTTTTACCGTACATGATGTGTACCCTTGTGGCACTGCCTTTGCGGTGAGGGTCAGCAGCTAAACTGAAGCCCAGGTAAAACCCACATACCCCGCGCTGGAGACCATGTAGCTCTCATCGGCGCTTCGGTTTAGGTATACTGTGCGGCATAGCGGCACGAGGAGCGGAACATGGCACGACGACCACTCGGCAGCGTCGATTTCAGCGTGATCGAGCGTTTTCGGCTCGGGTGGCGCCTGTTGCGCGATCCGCGCGTCCCGGCTTTGCCGAAATGGCTCATCCCGGCGGGCGCGCTGATCTACCTCGTATCGCCGATCGACCTGATCCCCGATTTCATCCTCGGCCTGGGGCAGCTCGACGACCTGAGTGTGATCGCGGTGGCGGTGGCGCTGATCACGCTGCTGGTCCGCTGGTCGCCACGGGAGATCGTGGACGAACACGCGGTGTCGCTGGGCCTGCGCGAGGATACCCGCCGCGCCTACGCGGAAGCCGGGACGGCGGGGCAGGGCAAGCCGGGGCAGGAGCCGATCGAGGCGAAGTATTGGGTTGATGATTGGCGCTGATGGGCGAGTGTGCCGGGGGCCGATCCCTGGCGCACGATCATGAGGAGCGAGACAGACGGTGGCACGCAAGATGGTGGCGCAAGCTGGTCCGGCGCAGCGGCGTAGCGGACTCAATCGCGCGCAATTGAAGGCGCTCGCGGCGCAGCAGGCGATGACGGAGGCGGCGACGCGCCGTGCTGTGGTGCCGACCGATGCCGCAGGGCAAGTCGATCTGAGCGCGGTCGCCACGACGCGGCGGCGGGCATTCATGACGCGCGATCAGGAATACTCCTACATCCGTGCCGATCTGGTGCGCCTCGTGGTGATCGCGGCGGTCCTGCTCGTCGTCCTGCTGGTGATACTGTTCATCCTTCGCTGAGTCCGGCGGTTCCGAAGCGAGGATGCTGATGCAGCGACGCCCCCGACCATCGTCGGGGGCGTCGCTTCCTAGTGTGGCGGGTTACAGCAAAGAGTAATATGCTTGGCCCGCTGGGGACCGGGACTGAAGTACCCCGGAGGGTAGCCGCTGTCCCGGAGGGCCGCCACCCCCACCCCCCCGGAGGGCAGCCACTCCCCCTGAAGGGCACACTGTACCCATGAAGGCTGCGGCCACGAGTCCCCTCCGGGGACCGGGGCTACGGCGCAGGGCCGAGTGTTCTGCGTGGCGCTGTAGTGTGCCAAGGAGGATGCCCGCGCGGCAACGACCGCGCGGGCATCATCGTGTGCGAATGAGAAAGGTGCTCGGTTGCTAGACCGTCTGCTCTTCCTCGGTATCGTCCGGCGTCGTGTCATCGGCCTCGTTGAACTCTTCTTCGTCGTTGTCGTCGTTGTCGTTGTCGTCTGCGTCGTCGTCATCGCTGAGGAAGTCCTGATCTTCCGGGCCATAGAGGCTGGCGGTCGCGCGGGTGTAGGCGCGCGGGGCAGCGGGCTTGTTGCCCACCGGGAAGGAGAGACGCCCGGCCAACGACGGGTGCTGATACGTCTCGCGGACGATCACGCGGAGCATCCCGGCCTCGACAGCGGTCACCGCCGCGCTGTAGCGGTTGCCCCCCTCGATCAGCAGCAGCAGCCGCTGCGCGAGGCGCGCGTCGAGCCGCCCGATGCGGAGTCCGTCCTCGCTATAGAGGACGATCTTGCGCCCCTCGACCCGCAGTTCGACCTGATCGCCGGACGTCATCTTGCCAAGGGTGGTGTTGTCGGCCAGTTCTACCAGTTCGACGACGCGCGTCTTGCCGATCTCCTCGATGAACATCGACTGCCGCGCCTGGGTGCGCCGCCGCTCCGCCGCCTGGGCGTCGCCGCCCTCCTGATCCTTCAACGGCTCCAGGCGCTGCAAATTGCGCCGCGCGATCTGGTTCGCCGGATCGAGTTCGAGCGACTTGCTGTAGGAGACGTGGGCCTCACCGTAGCGCCCCAACTCCGACAACGCTTTCCCGAGGCGATTGAGGGCCGCGACGTCGTTCTGGTTCTCTTTCAGGAAGTCGTTGTTCAGCTCGAGCGCAGCCTGCCATTCGCCGCTCGCCGCCAACTGCTGCGCCTGCTGGATCTGCATCCGCTTGCGCCGTGACTGTTCCTCTACGCTGAATGCGGTCATCCTGCCCCCATGATGAAGTACGAAGTACGAACGACGAAGTACGAAATTATGACCGTCTCGGTCCGTACTTCGTACTTCCTACTTCGTATTTCCCTCGATCTGTCCGATCGCGTGCCAGGAGTGCGTCTCCGTCACGCGGATATCGACGAGTTTGCCGAGCCATTCCTGCTCGGTGCCGGGCGCATCGAAGAAGATGAGCTGGTTGCCGCGCGTCCGTCCGCGCCAGCGCCCCTTCTGTTGCCCATCCACCAGGATTTCGTGGACGCCGTTGAGGAGCGCGCCCTTCTTGCGCGCGGCGATCGCCACCTGCTGCGTCTCGACCGCCTGGTGACGGCGGTGCTTCTCCTCCTGGGGGACATCGTCATCCCAACGGCTGGAGATCGTCTTCGGGCGCGGCGAATACATCGCGACGTGGACGACATCGAGCTCCAGTTCGGCCAGGAGCTCCATCGTCCCCTGGAAGTGCTCCTCGGTCTCGCCCGCGAAGCCGACGATGATGTCGGTGGCGATCGTCACGTTCGGGATCGTCTCGCGGATCTCGTGGATCACGCGGCGATAGTCGTCCGTGGTGTAATTGCGGCGCATCCGCTGGAGGGTGTAGTCGTGCCCCGCCTGGACCGGCAGATTGATGTGCTCGCAGACGTGCGGCAGATCGGCCACCGCGCGGATCAGCTTCGTCGTCATCTTCTGGGGGTGCGAGGTGAGGAAGCGGATCCGCTCGATCCCCTCCACGCTATCGACCGCCGTCAGCAGATCGGCGAGGTCCAGCTCGCCGGGGAGGTCGTGGCCGTAGGCGTTGACCGTTTGCCCGAGCAGGGTGATCTCGCGCACGCCGCGCTTCGCCATCATCCAGCTCTCGCCGACGATCGATTGCAGCGGGCGGCTGCGCTCCTTGCCACGGCGGTAGGGGATGATGCAGTAGGAGCAGACGTAGTTGCAACCGAAGATGATCGGCATGAACGCCGTCACCTTGCCCTGCTGCTCCTCCGCGCCGTAATAGTGCGGCAGCTCGGTCAGATCGTCCTCGACCCCTGCGAGTTCGGGGACGATCTCGACCAACCGCTCTACCGCCGAGGGGCGGAAGAAGAGGTCGACGTGCGGGTACTGCTTCGTCAGTTGCGCTTCCTGCCCGGTGACCATGCAGCCGGTGAGGGCGATCTTGAGGTCCGGGTTCTCGCGCTTCAGTTGTTGCAGCGCGCCGAGCTTGCCGACAACCTTCTGCTCCGCTGAGGCGCGCACGACGCAGGAGTTGAGGACGATGATATCGGCGTCCCGCTCGGTCGCTGCGGGGCGATATCCGGCCAGTTCGAGCGCCGCGCCGACCTGCGCCGACTCGGACTCGTTCATCTGGCAGCCGATCGTCCAGAGGGAATAGTGCTTGCCGTTGCCGTCTTCCGGGACGATCGGCTCGTCCGAGTCCGACGACTGCTCACGGGTATCCGTATCGGGGGCGATGGTCATGGTACTCCGTTCCTTCCGCGCTGTGCAACGCCGCACCTCCTTTCCGCGTTTAGGGGCGCAGGAATGGGACTCAGTATACTATACCGTGAGTGGACAGTAGGCAGTGATCAGCAGTCAGTAGCGGTCAGGGTTGCATTGTCGGAGGGTTTGGGCGAGGTAGGAAGGCATGGTGCTGTGAAGAGGCCACTTTCTCGCGACTCACGACCCACGACTCACGACCCCGCCAAAGGAGTTCGATGAGCGGGACATTCGCGACGCATCCATATCACCGAGCGGTCGAGTTCAACGCGACCCTGCGCGGCGCGGCGTTGCGCGTCTTCACGAAGGCGGGCTTCGCCAATTGGGATGGGATCAGCCCGGCGACGAATCTACTGGCGGAGTCGATCATGCTCCCGCCGGATGCGCGCGTCCTGCAACTCGGTTGCGGGCATGGGGCGCTGGGCGTGGCGCTGGCGCGCGCGGTGCCGCAGGGCGAGGTGCTGCTAGTCGATGCCAGCTACACCGCGACCACGCTGACACCGCAGACGCTGGCGGCGAACGGCATCGCCAATGCGCGCGTGAGCGGCGACCCGCTCACGGAGTTACCCGAGGCGGCGAGTTTCGATGTGGTGGTGCTGGATGCTCCCGCCGGGCGCAAGTTCGCGCGTCGCTGGCTGGCGTTGGCGGGGCACGCCCTCAAGCCGGGTGGGCAGCTGTACGTGGCGGGGCCGAAGGCGGAGGGGATCGAGTCGATCATCTCCGATGCGAAGGCGCTCTGCGGGCAGTCCGCGACCCTCGCCTATCGCGACCACAATCGCGTCGCGGTGGCGACGCTGGCGGAGGGGCATACCCCGCCAGAGTGGGCGAGCGAGCCGGGGATCGTGCCCGGTACCTGGGCCGAGGCGTCGGTCAACCTCGCCGGGACGCGCACGCAGATCGCCAGCCTCGCCGGGATCTTCTCCTACGACCGCCTCGATACCGGGACGGCGTTCCTCCTCGCCAGCGCGCAGTTCCGCGCCGGTGAGCGAGTGTTGGATGCCGGCTGCGGCTGGGGCGCGCTCGGGATCGCGGCGGCGCGCGCCGGGGCGACCCAGGTCGATCTGATCGACAACAGCCTGCTGGCGGTCGCGGCGGCGGGGCGCAACGTCGCGGACCTCGGCCTCACCAACGCGCGCGTCCTGCCGAGCGATGCGCTGACGGCGGTGGCGGGCGAGCGCTACGACCTGATCGTGACGAATCCGCCCTTCCACACCGGCAAGGCGGTCGATTACGACGCGGCGGGGGCGTTCATCGCCGGGGCACGCGAGCTGCTGACCCCGCGCGGACGCCTGGTGTTGGTCGCCAATGCCTTCATCCGCTACGAGCGGGCGATGCAAGAAACCTTCAACTCGGTCGAGACGATCGCCGAGAACGATCGCTACCACGTCCTCCAATCGCCGACCCGCGAGCCGCGCCGCCGCGAGGATGCGGAGTCGGAAGAGGAATTGCTGCTCGTCGGTCGTCGGCCAGCGGAACGAGCGACGAACGGGCGCGGTCGGCACGCGGCGAAGGAGAAACGGTAGGTGGCAGTTGGTAATGAGGGCAGCCACCCCCGGCGAAGGGCGGCTGCGCCGCCGCGAAGCCCCCGCCGGGGACTGGAGAGGTGTAAAGGCAGCGTTATCCGCCTTTGTCAGAAAAGATGATCGCCCGTAACGGCGATAGCCCCGCTCCTCGGATGGGGAGCGGGGGGCGGGGGGTGAGGGTGGTGGCGGTGCCGCTGCCTCCGGGGGTTTTACCCCCCGGCTGCGGGCAGCCATAGACGGCACCGGCGAAGTCCGCCTGCGCGGACCGGGCTGGGGCACCGAAGCTCATAGTTTCTGCCGACCGCCGACCGTCGACTCATCCCTGCTCCGCCTCCACCTTCCGCTGAATCTGGTGGACGATCTCGGCGGGGAGCGCTTGCGAGGGCGCGGAGTTGATCGCGCGGATCGTGGCCGGGTCGAGCTTATGGCGACGATCGGCGGTGAGCAGGCCGTTCGTCTCCTGCGCGGTGTCGGTGAACTGGGTGTAGCAGAAGCCGAAGATGGTCGGGCAGGCGAGGATCGCCTCGATATATTCGCGGTAGCGCGCCAGGTACTCCGCCGCGTCGGGGACGGTGTCGTAGCCGAACCAACGCTCGCCCCCCGCCGGGGCGAAGGTGATGCCGCCGAACTCCGTCAGCATGACCGGCTGCCCGGTGTGCGCCATGCCCTCCAGGGCCACGATGTGGCTCTGCGGCGCGGGATCGGTCCCGTCGAGGCGGCGGGCGAGCGCCTCCGGCGTCCCGTAGCGCGCGAGGAGGGTCGCGCCGCGCGGCGTATAGTCGTGGATGCCCCAGATATCGTTCGCCAGGTGCTCCCAACCGTCGTTGCCGATGACCGGGCGCGTGGTATCGAGCGCGCGCGTCAGGTGGTAGAGCGCCTGGACGTAATGCTGCTGGGCCGGGTCGCGCGGCAGGGCCGGGACACCCCAGCTCTCGTTCAGCGGCATCCAGGTCACGATGCAGGGGTGGCTGTAGTCGCGTTGCAGGACAGCGAGCCATTCGCGCGTCAGGCGCTCCACGGCGGTCGTCGAGAAGAGGAAGGCGTTCGCCATCTCCCCCCAGACGAGGAGACCGAGGCGATCGCACCAGAAGAGGAAGCGCGGGTCCTCGACCTTCTGATGGATCCGCACGCCGTTGAAGCCGAGTTCCTTGACCAGTTCGGCCTCGCGGCGGAGCGCGGCGGCGCGCGGCGCGGCGAGGTGCGACTCCGGCCAGTAGCCCTGCTGGAGGACGAGGCGCTGATAGTAGGGGCGTCCGTTGAGCTCGAAGCGCCCCTGCGTGATCCCGATGCTGCGGAGCCCCGCATAGCTCCCCACCTCGTCGATGGTCGTCTCGCCGTCGAGCAGGGTGAGGGTCGCGGCGATCAGGTTCGGATTCTCGGGGGTCCAGAAGAGCCGGTTCGCGCGCGCCGCCGGATAGAGCGTGGCGGTGGCGAGGGCGATGTCGCGCCCGAACTCCGCCTCGGTCAGCGTGTAGGTGTCGTCGGCCAGCGGCGTGTCGTCGAGATGCAGCCGCACCCGCAGCCGCAGCGGATAGCGCGGCATCGCGTTGAGCGTGACGACGAGGCCGAGGGCCGCGCGATCGGCGTCCGGGGTCCAGCGCACCCCCGCGATGTGCCACGCCCCGACCGGTTCGAGCCAGACCGGTTGCCAGATGCCGGTGGTGCGGCTGTGCCAGATGCCGCGCGATTCGACCTCCCAGAATTGCTTGCCGCGCGGCTGGGTGAGATCTTCCGGCTGATCCTCGGCGCGGACCACGATGACCTGCTCGTCGCTGTCGGCGCGCAACGCCCCGGTGATGTCGGCGCTGAACGGCGTCTGCCCGCCCTCGTGCGTGGCGATGAGTTGCCCGTTAAGCCAGACCTGCGCGCGATAATCGACCGCGCCGAAGTGGAGCAGCAGGCGCTCGTCCGTGGCCTGCTCCGTCGTCGGGCGGCGGAAACCGCGCCGCCCGCGCCGCGCGGTGTTCCCGGCGACCGCGTGGGTGAAGGTGCGGCGATACCAGACGATCGGGTGGAAGGAGACATCGCCGATCCCGCTCGCCGCCGACTCCGGCGGGAAGGGGACGACGATCTGGCGCGTGAATGGGGCCGCGTCGTGGTGCCAGCCCGCGCGCAGCCCGGCGTCGTCGTCATCGTAGGCGAAGCCCCAGGGGCCGTCCAGTTCGGTCCAGCGCGCGCGCACGAGTTGCGGGCGCGGGTGTCGCTCGGCCAGTTCCAACGGCATGAATGCGCTCATCGTGTTTCCCTCCCCTGCGATTGGTGTCCTATTCCCGCTACCGGCCCACGCGCCGGGTGTGAGTGCTCCCTTATCCCCGCCCTGGTGGCGGGAAGCCTCGCGCCGGATCGTCGAGCACCAGCACCCAATCGGCCCCCGGCCCGCTGCTCGGCGGCGTGAACCCCTGCGCGGTGCCGCCCGGCCACGTCCCGGCCTCGCGCGCCGTGCCAGCGCGCGGATCGTACCAGTGCGCGACCGTACGCTCCCCGGCGAGCTGGCCGAGATCGACCGTGAACGGGGTGCCGGTCGGGCTGTAGATCAGGGCGTAGCCCCCCTCGCTGGCGCGGGTGGCCCGGCGCTGCTCCGCCCCTTCCCCCGCGCCGCCGACGAGCAACCTCTGATCGGGGATGCGCCCGAGGAAGGGGCGCGATGCGAGGAGGGCGCGCGCATGATGCAGCTGCGCCGCACCGGGGAGCGCAAGCGCCTCCCGCCAGGGGCGGCGCACCCCGAAGCGATCCTCCACGCCCGGTCGCCACGCCTGGAAAATGCCGTTCGCGCCGTAGGTGTGGCCGCACGCGCCCGCGAAGAGCGCCCAATAGGCGGCGCGGCGGGCCTCGACCTCGGAGAAATAGCCCTCGCCCTCCACGACCGGGTGATCCTCGTAGCATGGCTCGCCATCGAGGGTCGGTTTCATCGGCAGGAGGCAGTAATCGTGCTCGATCATCTCGTAGTTGGGGAAGTCGCGGTGGCGGTGTCCCGACTGGATCATGTTGAAATCGAGCCACTCGTCGCCGTGGAATGAGCGGGACGAAGATGACCGCCCCTGCGGATGGAAGGTCATCAGGTGCCGTCCGCCGTCGCCACGGTTGAGCCCGGTTGCCAGCGCGCGCCAGGTGGCGAAGTGCCGTGCTTCGAGCGGATCCCGATCGCCGCCGACGATCCAGATGATCGGCGCGTCGCGGTAACGCCGCCCCAGGAATGCGCCGTAGCCCTCGGCGTTCTCCGGCGTGAAGACCGCCGGCCCCGTCCCCCAGCGGGTTGGCCCGACCTTGTCGCCCCAGGTCGGCAGCAACCCGACGTGCATCCCGAGCGCGCCCGCCCGCTCGACCAGCCGGTCGACATCCCGGAAGAACGCCTCGTTCGGGCGGGTCGGGTCGCCACCGACGAACGGCACCTCGCCCGCCCGGTTCGGCGCGGTCAGCCCCTCGAACTCGGAGACGACCACCGTCTGGATCACGGTGAAGCCCTTGTCCGCGCGGTCGCGCAGATATTCCTCCGTCTCGTCCCGGTCGAGGCGCTGGATCACCGCCCAGGCGGTATCGCCCAGGTAGAAGAACTGGCTGCCATCGTCGTGAACGAGGAAACGCTGATTTGCGCTGACCTTCAGCATCGGCTGCCTCCTCCCCTGCGCCCCACCATTATGCGGCGCATTGTCGCAGATGTGCGGCGTGGGTGGGGGGCTACCTTGACGGTAGCATCGGCGAGCGGCAGCTACAGGAAGGCGGCGTGGCGGTGGCGAGCGCGGTCACGGCGCTCTGTGCATACGGGCGTACTTGCTATGCTGGTGCGCCCGTACTCTCGTGACCAAGAGTACGGGCGCACCGGTGTATGTTGCCTGAATGTATGTCTACCGTCTCCACGCTCAGGAACGGGGGAGGCCGGTGTCGATGTAGGCGGTGTCGCCGACCATGTGCCGCAGGAGGGTGCTGCCCCCTGGCAGGGTCGCGATCGCGGTCGTCGTCACCGCGACCATTGTTGCCTCCGGCCCGTCGGCGAACGACTCGGTCAGGGCGCGACCATCGGCGTCCGGCAGCGGCGGCAGCCCGAGGAGGGCCAGGACGGTCGGGGCGAGATCGATCACCCCGGCGGGCAGATCGGGCTCGCCGGGACGGATACGCGCGCCGCTCAGGATCAGGACCGTATTCTGATCGTAGGGACTGAGCGTGCCGTGCGTGGCGGTGAGGCGATTCAGCCCCACGATCGCCCCTTGCAGGCGCGCGAAGTCGGCCATGCTCGCCACGAAACCGGCGTTGGCGCTGCCGGACGCGCCATACTCGTTTGGCGCGGCGTTCCAGGCGTGGGAGAAGGTGAAGGTCGGGGCGTGCGGGAAGCTCACCCGTTGGCGCGGGCCATAGATCGCGCTGGGGGGCAGCGACCCTTCCGGCGCATCCTCCGGCTCCCAGGCGATCAGCGCGCCGACCCACGGCTGTGCGCCGAGCCAGGCTCCAACCGCCGCGCGCAACTCCGCCGCGTGCGGCCCCGGCTCGATCGTGATCGCCTGCTCCGCGACCATGATCCGCCCCTCGCGCAGATCCTCCCCGAACCCGGCGTCGGCCAACCCTTCCTGCGTCCGCACCATGCCGGTGACGGTGTTGTGGCCGTGGTCGGAGGCGACGATCACGGTCGTCGGCACGCCGGACGCCGCGATCGCCGCGAGGAGTTGCCCCAGGCGCGCGTCGTTGCCGCGAATCGCGTCGAGGGTGGCCGGTGCGCCGAGCCCGACCGCGTGCTGCGAGGCGTCCGGCTCGCACTGCCACATGATCGCCACGTCGGGCGCGAGTTCCGGCAGGACATACTCGATCAGGGTTCGGTTGAGCCAGTCATTGGTCGGGTTGACCGGGATCGACTTGGTTGGCGGCGACCCGAAACGCCCGGTGAGGGTCGCCATGAGTTGGTCTGGCTGGGTGAAGCCGACGTGGATCGTCGTCCCCGCGCGCTCCGGGTCGAGCAGCGGGGCCTGCCCGGTCGTCCCGCTGCCGAGGACCACGAAGCGTTTCCCGCCTGCGGCCAGCGCCTCAGCCAATGTCTGCACCGGCAACATCCGCCCGCCATTGATCGCGCGGAGCCGTTCGAGCGCGGTGCGGTCCCCGGTATCGAGCGCCGCGCGGTCGCCCGGTGGTCCGACGAAGAGATTGCCGATCACGCCGTGCGTCGCCGGGTAGGTGCCGGTGCTGACGCTCGACGTGGTCGGGCGCGTCACCGAGGGGAAGACGCCGGTTGCGCGACGATAGCGGCTGCCGCCGCGCGCCAGGGCGCAGAGGTGTGGCGTCAGTTCCTCGGTCACGAAGTCGGGGCGCATCCCATCCCAGACCAGGACGATCACCCGCTCGGTTCGCGCGGCACCTTGTCCTGCTGCGGTCATCCTGCCCCCTTCGTTCGCCTCGCCCTATCGCGAGTGCGCCGTTTCTCATTTGCTCTGCCGCGCATCCTAGCGTACGTGGCACGGACACGCGGCGCGACCCGCACCGACTCGGGTACGGGCCGCGCCGCCGCTCCGTTCGCCGCGTTCGGGTGCGGTGTGGCCCCGCCGCCCGCTACTTCACCTTGAAGTTGTAGTTGCGGAGATCGAGGTAATAGAGCGAGTAGGGGGTCCAATCGATGTTCGATCGCAGCGCGTAGGTTTCCTTCGGCGCGTAGAGGATAGTGCCGGGTGCCTCGCTCTCGTACTGATCGAGCATCTGCTGATAGAGGTCGAAGCGCTGCTTCTGGTCGAGGATCGAGCGCGCCTTCATGCCGAGCGCGTTGTACTGCGCCGCGCTCTCGGCGGTCCACCAGCCGTTCTTCTGCTGGCCGTTGTCCGGCCCCCAGTTGCGCCAGAGGTAGCCGTCCGGGTCGGCGGTGCCGGACGTGGCGGACCAGGGGGTGACGTGGCGGGTGTTCGTCTTGAAGGCGGCGTCCTTCTGCGCGCCCTCCAGCAGTTCGAGGCGGGCGTTGATGCCCAACTGCTTCCATCCCTCGACGATCACCTCGCCCGCCTCGCGCTCGTTGGTGTAGTAATTCGGCGAGGTGGCGAGGTAAACGATCTCCTGTCCGGCGTAGTTCCCCTGCGTCAGCAGCACCTTCACCTTCGCCGGGTCGTAGGGGGTGAGGGGGCGCGCGGCGTTGAAGAGGGGCTCGCCCTCGAACTGGAAGCCGCGCGGGGCGACCGCGTTGCCGCCCCAGAGATCGGCGGTCAGCGACTGCCGGTCGATCCCCAGGAAGAGCGCCTGCCGGATGGACTTGTTGTCCAGCGGGGCCGTCTTCATGTTGAAGCGGAGGACGTGCATGTTCGCCAGCGGGGTCTGCGCGATCACGACGTCCTTCTTGGTGCGGAGCGAGGCGATCTGGTCCGGCGGCACGTTGGTGGCGAGGTCGACCTCGCCGTTGATCACGGCGGCCATCCGGGCGGCGGTCTCCGGGATCAGGCGGACCGTCAGTTTCTTCGCGGCGGGCGCGCCACCGAAGTAGCGGTCGTGCGCCTCGAAGGTGATCCGGTCGTCCTTGATGTATTCGAGCATCCGGTACGGCCCGGTGCCGAGCGGCTTGGTGCGGAAGGCGTCGGTGCCGACGGTCTGATGGTACTTCGCCGGGATGATCTGCGCGCCGAGCCCCGCGAAGCGTTGCTCCAGGACTGGATCGGTGCCGGTGCTGACGAAGCGGACGCGGTAATCGTCGAGCGCCTCCACCGAGTCGAGCGGGAAGTAGCCGGGCGAGGCGACCTCTAGCGCGGGGTCTTTCTTAATGATCCGGTCGAAAGTGTACTTCACGTCGGCGGCGGTGAAGGGGGTGCCGTCCTGCCAGAGGACATCGCGGCGCAGCGTCAGTTCCAAGGTGCGGTCGTCGGTCCGCTTCCAATCGGTCGCCAGCGACGGCACGAGCTTGTTGTTATCGAAGAAATCGCGGCGGATCAGCGTGTCGTAGGTGAAGTAGTGGAGGCGCATCCCCACGTTGCTGATCGACTCCTGCGGGTCCATGCTGTCCGGCAGCGCCGCGACCGCCACACGCAACTCGGCGATCGTCTTGCCGCTCGCGCCGCCCGTCGTGGTGGCGGGGGTGCCACTGGTCGCGACCGTCGGACTCGCCGCCGCCGCGCTCGCTGTCGTCCCGGTCGGGGCCGCCGCGCCGCCCGCCGGGGCGCTCGATGCTGGCGCGCTCGATACGGGCGCGCTGGATGCCGGAGCACTCGATGCCGTCGTCGTGGGGGTCGTCGCCGCGCCGCAGGCCGCCAGCAACGCCGTCAGCGCGCCCACGCCCGCAAGTCCCGCCGTGCCGCGCAGCAGCGCGCGCCGACTCAGTCCCTGGCTCATCTCGTCCTTCACTGCTGTTCCCTCTCTCCTGAATCTCATCACTCACCCCCCACCAGCGAGGGAGAAATCACCACTATCACGCTACGGACTACGGACTACGGACTACGGACCGCGGACTCCTCTCTGCTGACTGCCGACTGCCGACCGTAGCCCCTCACGACCCACGGCCCACGACCCACGACTCGCACCTACCCCTTCCGCAGCGTCGGGTCGAGCTCGTCGCGCAGCCAGTCGCCCACCAGACTGACCGCCAGTACCGTCAGCATCAGCGCCGCACCGGGGAAGACGCTGATCCACCAGGCGGTGTCCAGATATTCGCGCCCCTTATCGATCATCGAGCCCCAGGAGGGTTGCGGCGGTTGCACGCCGAGTCCCAGGAAGCTCAGGGTCGCCTCGAAGAGGATGATCCGCCGCAGGTCGATGGTGACGATGACGAGGATGACCGACCGGATATTCGGCAGGATGTGGCGGAAGAGGATCCGCCCATCGGTCGCGCCGAGCGCCCGCGCGGCGGAGACGAACTCCCGCTCGCGCAAGGAGAGGACGGTGGAACGGCAGGCCCGTGCGAAGAGCATCCAGCCGCTGATCCCGGCCAGGGCGATCAGGATCGGCAATCCTTTGCCGAACGCGGCGATCACGGCGATGGCGATCACCAGGAAGGGGGTGGCGAGTTGGGCGTCCACCAGCAGCATGATCAGCCACTCCGCCGGGCCACGGAAGAAGCCCGCGATCAGGCCGAGGAAGGTGCCGAGGAGCGCGCCGATGACCGTGGCGATGGCACCGATCCCCAGCGAGATCCGCGCCCCGTAGAGGACACGGCTGAAGATGTCGTACCCCAGATTGTCGGCGCCGAAAAGGTGAGCGGTGCTGCCGCCCGTCACCCAGGCGGGCGGGCGATTGCGGAGGGCGAGCGCCTGCTTCAGCGGATCTTGCGCCGTGAGTAACGGCGCGAAGATCGCGGCCAGAGTGAGCAGGAGCAGGAAGGCGAGGCAGATCGCGATCAGCGGCGGCACGCGCCAGCGGCGTCGGTGTGTATGCGTCTGCGCCGCGCGCCCCGCCCCGCTGCGCCACCCCGCAGTCCTGTTTCCTGCCGTGCTCGCGCCCAGTGCCATCGTGTCTCCACTCCTATCGTGCGGTTATCTAAAGCCGGTGCGTGGTCTTCAACCCGGGCGCTTCCGGGCGCTCAGGACTCGCGCAGGCGCGGGTCGAGGAAGGCGTAGGAGCAATCGACCAGGAAGTTGACCAGGATGAAGACGATCGCGATGAAGAGAACCGCCGCCTGTACGATCGGGTAATCGCGCGTGCTGACCGCGCTGACCGCCAGCCGCCCGACGCCCGGCCAGGCGAAGACGGTCTCCGTGATCACCGCGCCGGTGACGAGCCCGCCGATCTCCAGGCCGAGCACCGTGATCAGCGGCAGGGCGGCGTTGCGGAAGGCGTGGCGCAGCACGATCGCCCGCTCTTGTAGCCCCTTGGCGCGGGCGGTGCGGATGTAATCGAGGCGCAGCACGTCGAGCAGCGCGGCGCGGACCAAGCGCGCCAGACTCGCCATCGTGAAGCCGCTCAGGGTGACCGCCGGGAGGATCAGGCTCTTGAAGTCGCCGCGCCCCGAACTCGGCAGCCAGCCGAGGCGGACGCTGAAGAAGAGGATCAGGATGATCCCGACGAAGAAGACCGGCCCGGCCTGGAGGATGCTGATCAGCGCCATCGCCGCGCGGTCCCAGACGGTGCCGCGTCGCAGTGCCGCCAGCGTGCCGACGCCGACGCCGACGACCGCCGCGAGGACGAAGGCGGCGGTGGCGAGTTGCAGGGTAGCGGGCATGCGGTCGAAGACAAGGCCGAGCGCCGGCTGGCGCTGGCGGAGGGAGTCGCCGAGATCGCCGTGGAGGAGACTGCCCCAGTAGCGCGCGTACTGCACGACGATCGGGGCGTCCAGTCCGAGGTGGGTTCGTAGCGCCGCGATCTGCGCGGGCGTGGCATCCTCGGAGAGGAGCAGCGCGACCGGGTCGCCGGAGAGGCGGAGGATGATGAACACGGCGCTCACCACCAGCCAGATCGTCAGCGCGGCGCGCAGCACGCGCGTCAGTATGAAGCGTCCGAATGACGGCATCGTCGTTCTTCCCTTCGCCCTTGCTTGTCGCGTTCGTTCAGACCTGCGAGAGTTGTACAGGCTGAACCTTAACGCGCGGTTAAGCGGACCTTAAAGCCTAGCAAATGGAGTGTTAAGGTTTGGCCCCCAAGCGCATGATAGAGAGCACGTCGAGGTTTGGTGGACGCGATCGGAGAGCACCCGGTATCGTCCGCGCTCGGTCGGGCCGGGCGCGGACGATGCCGCGAATGATGTGGTGTGCGGAAAGGTGTGACAGGCGATGGTACGCCGCGACTATATCTTGCGGATGATCGAGCAGCTCGGGGTCGCCTGGGCGGCGCTGGTGAAGATCGCCGGGTTGCGCGCCAGCGGGCAGTACGAGCAGGTGGAATTGCTGCTCGAACAGGTGCTGCGGCAGCACCTCGGCTTCGGCGGCGACACGCCCGGTCGCCTCTCCGCCGATGAGTTGATCGCGCTCGTGCGCCTCGGGCAGTCGGCCAGCGTCGATGAGGCGGTGATCGCCGAGCGGCTGCTGCTGCTCGGCGCGATCCTGCGCGAGCGGGCGGAACTGTCGCTGGCGCAGGGGCAGCCCGATGAGGCCGCCGACTTCGCCGCGAAGGCGTTGCGCGTCGATCTGACGGTGCTGGTCGAGGAGGGCCACGACGACGAACGCGCGCGCGCGGCACTCGCCCCGCTGCTGGGTTTGCTGGCCGATTACGCGGTTCCCGGCTCGTTGAAGGAGCAGCTCTGGCTCTTCCACGAACGCCAGGGCGAGTTCGCCAGCGCGGAGAACTGGCTCTTCGCGTTGTTGGAGGACGAGCCCGCCATGCTGCCGGAAGGGATCGCCTTCTACGAGCGCCTCGTCGCCCTCCCGGATGCGGCGTTGCGGCGCGGCGATCTCCCGCGCGATGAGGTGGGCGCCGCGCTGGCCGAGCTGCGTGCGCGCGCCGAGTGAGGTGTGGCGCATGGCCCGGCGCTACCCCGCTGCGGGTCGGGTCGGTTGTGCGGGAGTTTCCTCGCCGGTCTGCCACCGATGCGCCGCTTTCAGGCGCTGGTACGCGGCGTCTGCGGTGATCTGTTGCCAGCGGGCGCGGAAGATGTCCGCGATCGCCGCCTTGACCGGGTCGCCGGAGCCGAGCGGGACCGCTGTGCCGTCGGCGGCGCGCTTGCGTCCGCCCCGATGATTGGCGTAGCGCCGGGCGCGCGTGTACCCCATCTGGAGATACTTGCGCGCCATATCCATCCCGACGAAATCGCCCTCCGCGCGGTATCTCTCGTAGCGCGCGAGGAGCGTGTCCGCCGACTCCTGCGCCAGTTCCAGGGTGCGGATCGTCCAGTGGGGCAGCAACTCGTCCTTGTACGGCTGGACGTGGAAGGCTCCGCGCTCGCCGCGCCCGATCTCATACAGTTCGGGATGGGCGCGATAATCGACCGTCGGATCGGGGAACGCCATCCGTTGCCTTATCCCACGATAGGTTACGTCGCTCGCCCGGCCCGCCTCGGGTCGCGACGACGCTCATCGTTATCGCGCCGATCGGTACGTCGGGGCGCTCAGTCGCGCGCCCAGAACTTCCACCAGGGGCGAGCACCGCCGCCCGCCGTGCTCGGGGCAGTCGGGGCGCTCGCGCCGGTCGCGGTGCCATCGACATACGGCTTCTCCGGCTGCTCGAACTCGTTGCCGAGGCGCTTCGACCAGACGGCGACCTGCGTGGCCTTCGCGCGCGAGGCGGCGCGCGTCTGCGCCGTGACCGTCTCGCCAAGCTGCGAATCGACCACCCGCCCGCCCAAGGCCGCCGCCAGCCCGAGCGCGAGATCGCAGCCGCCATCGAAGCTGCCCGGCAACTCGCGGTAGGTGAGGCGCAGGGTCAGGCTATCGACCGGCGCGTGCGGATTCTCGGCGGTCAGGATCAATTCGGTCGCGGCGGAGCGATACGATTCGGCGTCGCGCTTGCGGAGTTGCGGGAACTTGGCGATCGCCGCCTCCACCGCCGCGCGCTGGAACGTCTCCCCCTCGGGGTGTTCGATCAAGAGGTCGTAGCTCATCTGCCTCCTTTCCGCTGTCGGCGCATCGTCCAGCGACGAGGGCCACGCGGTTCAGGCCATTATCCCACAGCACGATCCGGTGATGAGGCATGCTTCGCCCGTCCGGGAGTATCCTATAGGGTAACATGTCGCGCCCGGTCCGGGCGCAGAACGGATCGGCGGCGACGCGGGCGGAAGTGTGGTGGGGAGGGTGCCGATGCGCGAACGATACGACGATGGGCTCGACAGCGGTGGGCCGCTGCGGATGGCGGTCGGGCGGGTGCGCCTGCGCTCGGTGGCGCGCGTCGGGTTCAGTATCGGCTGGATCGTCAGCCTGATCCCTGCGCTCCTCACGAGCGGCATCGTCACCTGGATCCTCTACAACATCTGGCGGACGCTGAACGGCTGGACGCCGTGGACCCCCTGGCCGAGCAACACGCGCATCGCCGGTTTCACCCTGCCGACCCCCGAGTTCCGCCCGCGCGAGGCGTTGCGCGTCGAGGGCTTCTATCAGTTCCTCGGCCCGCTCGGTCAGCACCCGATCGTCAGCGCCATCCTCGGCACCGTCGCGCTGACGATCGTCGGCGGGATCCTCTTCGCAGTCATCGCGCTCCTGGCCGGGTTCGTCTACAACCTCTTCGCGCGCGCGACCGGCGGGCTTGAATTCGAGCTGGTCTCGCGGGAGCGTCGCCGCCCGCTGCCTGCCGAGCGTCCCAACGGCACGCCGCGCCGCGTCAGCGGCCCGCGCCCGCGCGCGCGTCAGGACGACGATTGGGCGCTGGAAGATGAGGCTCCGCTGCGCTGGTGAGACCACGCCCCATACCGGAACGGCACGAAAAAGCGCGGGGCAACCGATACGATCCGTCGCCCCGCGCCATGCTGTGCGAACGCTCAGTCTTGTTGCGGGCGGCGGATGACGTGGACGCCGACCTTCACCTCGGCATTGTCGGTCCAGGGGCCGTTGTGGCGCTCGCTCGTGATCTGCCAGCCGAGTTGGGTGGCGGCGGCGAGGAAGTGGCGCGCGGTGTCGCGTCCCGGCTCCGCCAGCCAGAGCGCGCCATCGGGGGCCAGCAGCCGCCCGATCAGCGCCAGCAACGGCGCGATGTCGCGCGCCTCGTAGAGGACATCGGCGGCGAGCAGGCGCGGGAAGCCACGGATCGCGTCGGCGCGGGCCAGCAATCCCTCGGACGGCGCGCGCCAGTTGATCTCGATCGTGCGCGGCTCGCGCCCGGTGTTGCAGCGGGTGTTGTAGCGGCAGAGGGTCAGCGACACCGCCGAATAGTCGGCGGCCAGCAGATCGGCCCCGGCGAGCAGCGCCCCGGCGGCGGTGATGCCGATGCCGCTCCCCAGTTCGAGGGTCGGCAACCCGGCCAACTCGTCCGCGTGCGCGAGCGCGTGGTCGGCCAGGGCGATCCCGCTCGGCCAGATCTCCGCCCAGTAGGGCAGATTCTGCTCCGGGTCGGTCTCCACCTCATCGAGCAGGCGGTCGTGATCGCTGGGGGCCAGGATGGCGAAGGTGCGGCCCGCGCGTGGCAGGGTCACCAGCACCTCTTTCAGGGCCATTTGCTCGGCGAGACGGCCCCGCAGCCGTTCCAGGCGGCGTTCATTGTCGATGGCGCTATCTGACATCGGGTCACTCCGCGTCGGTGCCGCCGCGCCCCCGGTGGGCGCATGCTCTTCGGGCGCGCTCACCACGGCATGCCCAGGATGAGGCGACGGCTTTGCCAAAGATACCACGCCGCGAGGGTGCGATAGGGGCGGAGCGGCTCGCCGAGCGCGAGGAGTTCCTGCCGTTTCGGGCGGGCGGGGAGCGCCCACGCCTCCTGCGCGGCGATCACCACGCCCAGGTCATCGACCGGCCAGACATCCGGGCGACCGAGCGAGAAGATCAGGAACATCTCGGCGGTCCAGCGCCCGATGCCCCGCACCGCCACCAGTTGCGCGACGATCTCCTCGTCCGGCAACTCGCGCAGCCCCGCGAGATCGAGCGGTCCCGCGACGATCCGCGCGCTGAGATCCTTGAGGTAGAGCGCCTTCGCGCGCGAGCAGCCGACCGCGCGCAAGGCGTCCTCGTCGAGCGCGGCCAGATGCGCCGGGGTCAGGACCGGATCGGGGGCGCAGAGGGCGAGGACGCGCGCCAGGATCGCGGCGGCGGCCTTGACCGAGATCTGCTGCCCGATGATCGCCTCGACCAGCGCGCGGAAGTAATCCTCCTCCAGCGTCAGGGTACACGGCCCCGCCGCGTCGATCGTGCGGGCCAACGCCGGGTCTGCGGCGCGCAGATACGCCGTGCCCGAGCGCATAGCATCGGTATCCAACGATCGTGGTGGCGCTTGCTGCTCGCTCGTCACGGTCCCTCTATATCGCTGGCAGGTGCTGCCGCAGGAAAACGGCGACCGCGTCCAACGATGCCGCGCTGATCTCATGCCCCATCGGGAACTCGCGATAGTCCGGGGCGAGGCCACCCGCTTCGAGTACCTGCCGCGCGCGCCGCCCGATCCCGAGCCGCAGGACGGTGTCGGCGGTGCCGTGGATCAGCAGTAACGCCTGTTCCCGCGCTGCGGCGAGGACACCCGGAAAATCCTCGGCCTCGGGGAGGTAGCCGCTCATCGCGACGAGCGCCGCGTACGACGGGTCCGCGCGGAGCCCGGTATCGAGGGTCATCGCCGCCCCTTGCGAGAAACCGAGCAGGGCGCTCCGCGTCGGCGGGACCGCCAGCCGCTCGTGCGTGGCGCGCAAGAAGCCGCGCAACTGCTCGCGCGCGGCCAGCACCTGCGGGGAGAGGCGGACGCCCGCCTGCGGCGCGTCCCGTCGTTCCGCCTCCGACATGATCGGCTCATACCAGGAGAAGTGCTCGCCACCGCCCCCGATGTCGAGCCGGTTCGGTGCCTGCGGGAAGAGATAACGCCAGCCGGGATCGAGCGCGGGGGCGAGACCGGCCAGATCTTCGGCGTTGCTGCCGCGACCGTGCAGCCCGATCACGAGCGGCGCAGCAGTCGCCGTCGCGCCGGAAGTCACTTCGATATAGGCTATCCCGCCAGCTTCGCCCCATGCCCCGGTCCAGCCCGCCGTCATCGCGCGTTCCCTCTGCTACTGCTTCGCCTGGATCTGCTTGCGGATCTCCAGCGGCGTCATGCCATTCGTCGCGCGTCCGACGACCGCGTCGAGCGATTTGCGGTCGTTGAAGCCGCGCGCCCGCGCCCAACTCCAGAACTCGGTCCAGCCATAATTCGCCAGATCGATCACCTCGTCCTCCTCTTCAAGCGGCTCCCGTGCGAACGAGGATGCGGGCGCGGGCGTGGCGTTCGGTGCGGGTGCGGGGATCGTCGCAGCCGGTCGCGGCGCGGGGCGCGGGGTGGCTTGCATCGGCGCGGGACGGCTCGGTAGCGGGCGGACGGGCACCGGCTCATCGTCGAATGGGGTGGGGGCAGGGGGCGTCGGCTCGCGGCGCGGCTCCGGTACTTCGCGGCGCGGCGCGGCGGAGAGCGGTTCGGGCGCGTGCTCCTCGGCCTCGCGCAAGGGGCGCGGGGGCGCGGCGCGGCGGGTATCGGCGGGGATCGGCTCCGGTCGCGGCGAATACGGGGTGACCGTCGGGCGCGGGGCGACCGCCGCCTGTGGCGCGGCACCGGGGCGCTCCGGTCGCGGCGCTTCCGGTGGTGTCGGGACCGCGCGCACCGACGGCGCGGACTCCACGACGTCATCCTCGCCGAATTCTTGGGCATAGGGCGTGCCGTAGCCGAGCGCGATCAACGCCCGCCCGAGCGCCTTTGTGTTGCCAGTTACGAGGACACGCCCATCTTGTCGCATTATCCATGTGCCATAGTCGGTAGTTGGACACCATGCGGGCCGTGGCCCTAGCGCGGTGAGGGTGAGCTGTGAGGCGCTCAGTGTGCGCCGACGTTTCAGTCGCTGGACGATGACATCCGTGCCGACTACGTTGCGTGGTTGCCCGACGCTGTACCCTTCCAGCACAGCAAGCATTTGGAAGGCGGTCAGGACAGGGCCAGGGCGCTGGGCAAAGTTTCCCCGTACGTCTGCTTCTGCTAGCATCATCGCTTCCAGCATAGCAGCGCGTGCAGGCTGCGAAAGCTGCGCGACTAGCGAGGGGAGCATATCCAAACTGGTCAGTCCAGCCTTGTCAAGCAATGCAGCACCGTGCATCGCCGGGAGCACGAACTGTGATTGTGGGAGGCAATCATAGGTCCGTCCCGTCGGGAATGTGCGCTTCCGTGCGGGGGTAACAACCTCATGCGCTTCGGGGACGAGCTGCCGTATCGTCTCGATCATGGCCGGTTTCGACTGGTACAAAACGATGCGCCGCATGATACCGCGCACCTTGAGTGTCCCGTCTGTCATTAACCATCCGAGGATCGCTGCCTCCACCGGGGTGAGCGGATGGTCGCCGCCGGGTGCCGGCACGCCCGCCGTCAGGATAATTCGATCCATCTTGGTGAGGCGTTGCGCTTCGCGAAGTTCCGATACGTGGCAGCGTCGATTCTCGCGAGTAGTCCAGCGGCGAATCGCCCAGGAGTGATCAGGCGTGCAATCCACGCTGAACCCCTGATCATTGCTCAGCGTCACCATTGGCAACGCCTCGTGGACTGTCACTGCACGCAACGGGGTCCAGTGGAAACGGTCGGTATTCACATCGTAGGCTAATACCTCCTCGCCTACAACTAGCTCGTCGAAGCGCTTGAAACCATCGCGTGTCAGGCATTCGCTGCGGAGCGGCACGCACTCCGCCTTCTCGATGAAGTCGGTGAAATCCTTGCTCGCCTCCGAACCGTAGCCGGTCGCGGAGCCGCCGCCGGGTATCCCTACCTGCGCCTTGAAAATCGCCATGTCGGAGGTGATCGTGACGTGTTCGGTCGCGATCTGGGCGTCGGGGTGCTCCGAGCGCAGCCAGACCAGCCGCCACTTCACATCGAGATAATCGGCATTGCCGCCACGACCGCGCAACTGGCGCAGATGGCGCGTGGGGTCGAATTTGCCGTTCCCTCCGCCTGTTTCCTGCTCGCTCATCGCCCACTTTCCTCGCGTGCCTCGCGCTGGAGCGGGGGCCAAACCGCCGACGCGCGAGGCGTTTGTACGTACAGAACGGATGATAGCATATTGTGACGAGCGTCTGCACGATGCGCGCGCCGCGTGGCAGGGCGCGATCTGTGGCAAGGAATTCGCGCTACAATCGCCGCCGACAGCGCCAACGCCAGGCTCGCAGCGCCGACGCTCCCGTGTTGCCGGGTGTGGCTGCGCCCGGAAGCGATCGGGGTTCTACGCGATCCGACGGGCACCATGTGCGGTGATGCGATGCCCGTGTTGGCGGAATGTACGAACGCTCGTCGCAGCTGGCACCGAAGTGGAGGGAAGATGCAAGGCGAGATCGATGTGCGGCTGACCAATCGGGCGCTTTTCCTGGTGCTGGGGGCGGGGGTGCTGATCTGGCTCCTCTTCAACGCCACGCACATCGTCGTCGTCCTCTTCATCGCCGTCCTGCTGGCGACGGCGATCTCAGCAGCGGCAAACCGGCTGGAGCGTTATCGCGTGCCGCGCAGCCTCGCGATCTTGCTCACCTATCTGCTGGTCCTGGGGATACTTACTGGTGTGGTGGGGCTGCTGGTGCCGCTGATCGCGAATGAAGTCCAACTCTTGCGTACCAACCTTCCCGAGTATCAGACACAAGCCGATGCATTGTTGGCGCGTTTCCCGCAGAATAACGGGCAAACGCTGCGGGTTGACGATGTCATCGGTGGCCTGAGCGGGCGTTTGCAGCAAGGGGCGGTCGAGCTGGGACGCGGGGTGGCGGCGGTCGGATCGGTGCTCGTGACGCTCTTGCTGATCTTCGTCTTCGCCTTCTTCATGGCGGTCGATGACCGCTTTGCCACGCGGATCGTGCGGCGCTTTTTCCCGCCGCAGATGCGCGAGCGGGCCGGGACGATCATGGGCCAGATGGGCGATGGCCTCGGCCAATGGGTGCGCGCGCAACTCCTGCTCGCGGCCTTCTTCGGGATCGCGTTCGGGATCGGCCTGGCGATCCTACGCGTACCCTATGCGCTGACCCTGGCGGTGGTGGGGGCGGTGCTGGAGGTCATCCCCTACATCGGCGGCTTCGTCACGGTGATATTGGCGGTGCTGGTGGCCGCGACGACCGGGAAACTTTGGCTGGTCGGGGCGACGCTGCTCTGGTATCTGGTGGTGGTCAACTTCGAGGCGCACATCGTCGGGCCGAAGATGGTCGGCGACGTGGTCGGGCTACACCCGTTGGTCGTGGTCGTCTCGCTCTTCATCGGCGAAGAGGTGCTTGGTATCCTGGGGGCGTTGTTGGCGGTCCCGATCGCCGTGGTGATGCAGATCCTCCTCGATCAGTTCTGGAAATTCGGCGATGAGCCGCAGGAAGCCGATGAGGGGCAGGCACCGAGTTATAAGGCGGATATCACCCGACCGTTCACCCAGGCCGGGCGGTTGCCGCTGCGGCGCAATACCGTCGCACCGCCGAAACCACCGCAGTGAGCGCGGCCCGGATAGCTGGAGCGCGATGCGGTGCATGACCCGGCACCAGATAGCGCCATGACGATCAGGACGATCAGGGCAGAAAAGTAGAGGAGGAAAGAAACGATGTGCGGCGATCTCCACGGACAGCGTGCGAGCGGGCAGGACGAGTTCCTCCTCGACACCCCGCTCGTACGCGCTTTCATCGCCGGAACCCGCGCGGCGGTCCGGGAGGCGGCGGGGCCGACTGCGGCGATCGCGGCGATCCGCCCCGCCTTCGCACGGCTCCTCGGCGACGCGACGTGGCTCCCGGCGGCCTATCAGGCTCCGGTGCCGGAGAGCGGCATGGGCGGGGGGATCGGTCAGTGGTTGCTCTTCCGTTCCGGCGACGGCGATCTCTCGCTCTTCGCCCTGGTGGTGCCGTCCGGCGCGGCGACACCGGTCCACGATCACCTCGCCTGGGGGCTGATCGGCCTCTATCGCGGCGAGCAGGAGGAGATGGTCTACGCGCGGCCCGACGATGCCGTGCCGGTCGGCGAGCGCGAAGAATTGCGGCTGAGCGCGCGCCGGATCGTGCGCCAGGGAGATTTCTACCCGCTCCTGCCGCCTGCCGAGGATATCCACCGCGTCCGCACCACCTCCCCTGAAACCTCCGTTTCCCTGCACTTGCTGACGAACGACACCGGCTGTATCTGGCGCCACGCCTACGATCCCGAGACGGCGCGGGTGCGCCCGTTCCGCTCCGGCTATGTGAATCGGCAGTGCGAGTAGGCGAGTAGGCGAGTAGGCGAGTAGTCAGTGGCGGTGCCGTTGGCGGGCAATGCTCATCGCAAACCTTTCTACGGACTACGGACTACGGACTACGGGCTACGGACTCCCTACTGACTACTGGCTACTGGCTACTCTCTCGGTGGTATACTTCCCCCCGGCAGCGGGGCGAAGCTGAGAGCCATAGAGGCTCTCGGCTTTTTGTCTGTGGGATCGTCGCTGCTGATCGTGGCGTCCCGTCCTGGTGGCGGGTCGCCCGATGTGGGCGTTGGGCGTAATGCGAGGGACCGGGCATGGCCGAATTGAAGCAAACTCACCTCACCGCCGAAGGGAAAGCGCAACTGGAAGCGTCCTTGCCGCTGCTGATCGCCCAGAAACGGGTGATCAAAGAGCGGTTGGCCGGGACGAAAACCTATGGCGATGCCGCCGACGGTGGCGAGGGGACAGAAGCGAAAGACGAGCTGGCACGCCTCGACCGGCGCATCGGCGATATCGAACACATGCTCCGCAACGCCAAGATCATCGATCCGCGCGAGCAGGATGGGACGGTGCGCCTCGGCACGCGCGTGACGATCGCCGATCCTACCGGCGCGATCGAAACCTGGGCGATCGTCGTCCCCGCCGAGGCGAGCACCCGTAACCGCAAAATCTCCGATCAGTCCCCGATGGGCGCGGCGATGATCGGGAAACGCATCGGCGACGAGGTACGCGTCCACGCCCCCGGTGGGGACATGGTGTATACGATCCGCGCGATGGAGTAATGGCGTCGGCAGTCGGCAGTCGGCAGTCGGCAGAGAGGGGTCGGTAGCCGGTTGTCCATAGTCCGTAGAAGGTGCGCTGGCAGGCAGAGTGTTCCTGTCG
>JAABUU010001485.1_pt1 | contig 39321 bp, 37 predicted proteins | sample 5559301 | NCBI WGS metagenome assembly JAABUU01 (sample SAMN10711884, study PRJNA513360) | rock metagenome | isolation source: Antarctica rocks | place: Antarctica: Victoria Land, Richard Nunatak white | reverse complement strand
ATCTCTATCAACGCATACGTCTAGTCAATCAGACTGATGAGCTATGCATCGAGTATCGACAAGTCATAGTCAAAGATGAGCTGACTCTGCATGAGATCAAGCTAAAGAACTGTCAGATCGTGAATGATGTTCTATTCAAAAAGAGTCTACTATGAGTTTCAAAGAAACTTTATATTGAGTTACTGCAGAAAATTCACGATCAATCATCAATCTCACATCTCGACATAAGATGAATGATTGATCTAGTTCAACGATTCTACTATTGATCAGGTCATCGAGCAACTATTAGACAATACATTCGAAACTGTCATGCCTGTCAACGAAGCAAGATTCTCAGAGATGATACAAATGATCTTCTTCAGCCTCTATCTATTCTTCAACAGCGCTGGCAAGACATAGCTATGAACTTCATCACTGAACTATCTCTATCTGAAGACTATAATGCTATCTGCATCATCATATGTCATCTTTTCAAAGATCATCACTATGTTCTCTGTCATTGAGACGATGAGAGCATCTCAATCGAAGAAACGATATGAATCATGCTGTGAAACGTCTATCGACTTCATGAGCTATCTAGTTTTATCGTTTTGAATCGAGACTCTCAGTTCGTATCAATCATGTGACAAAGTCTATGCAAACGACTAAAGATCAAGATCAATTTATCTACAATCTATCATTCAGAAACTGATGAACAATCGAAACGAGTCAATCAGAACGTTGAACGCGAACTTCGAATCTACTGCAATTACATGCAGAATGACTGAGTCAAATGACTATCAATGATTGAGTTCAGTGACAATTCTAACATTTTCTCAGTCATTGCAATGAGTTCTTTCTACTTCAATAAAGACTTTCATTCTCGAATGAGTTTTGATTCAGATACAACTGATTATGAAATCACTCGTCAACGTATTGAGACTAGAAAGATCGATGACATAGTCATTTGAATGAAGAAGCTTCTGATCTTCGATCGACAACAACTAGAAAAGATCAAGCAGATCACTGAAGCTCAGATGAACAAACATAGAAGAGACGTCATTTATGAAGTAGATGATCAAGTCTGATTAGTCTTCGAAAACATAAAAATGACTAGATCATGCAAAGATCTAGAAGACAAGCAACTTGAATTCTACTCTATTACAGTCAAAGTTGAAATCTTCTATCGTCTTCAGCTATCTACAAGCATGAGACATATACATTCAGTGTTCAGTCTAAAGATTCTGCGACTCTATCTCAATGACTTTTTATCGAGTCAACATGCGAAGCTCTCTAGATCTCTAGTCATTGAGAATGAGAAGCACTGAGAGATAGAAGATATACTGAATTTCAGGCGATATAAAGATCGATTACAATACAAGATTAAATGAAATGAACTAGATCGCGATAACGAATGATACTATGCAGATAAAGAAAAATTCGATGACTTGAAAGAAGTTCTGAATGAATTTCACAAGCTATACTTAAATAAGTCGCACTAAATTGAAAAGCGATGAGTTGCTTGACTAAATCAATGAGTCAATGAATTGTTTTTTGCTTTTATTTTCTTTTCTATTCATGCAAACATGAATGTTCAGAGAAAAGAAGTAATGTTACGAACGTGCTCGACTCGATCAGCACTAGTTCTAACTCTATAGAATCAATCATGACGCTAAGTCTAGTTGAATCTCGCATTGCACGCTCTCATGACTACTTCGTCATCTACTTCTTCATCTATCTCGTCATCTTTTCTCTTCACTTCTTTGTCTTCATTCTTTTCATCACATTTATCAATTGAGTTTAGCACAGTCGAAGATCATTGAGTATATTAGAAGAGTCTGTTTTCTCTTCTTTTCTGTACACTTAATGTTCTGTTATTACTATCTTTAAATAACAATTACATACATATCAGCTCTGAGCTTCTTAGATTGAATGATCATTGATACGATTTCAACATTTGATAGCATTCACTTTCTCATGTATAGATAATGAGTAATATACTCATCTTTCTTCATTTCTCAAATCTCTTTCTACATCTTATCTGCTTTCAGTAGTTGCTCATGCTGACTGCTTGCTCTTGAAAATCAAAGTCATCGTTTATTCTGTAACTATAGAGAACGTTTTGCAACAGAGATATGTAAAGTGAGAAGAGTTGAGTTGAGACAATTAAAGATGACAGAAATGAAGCAAGAGAAAGCATGAATCTGAAAGTCAGCAACAGAAGCAGAACATAATGATATTCTTGTTTTCAGATGTACTTCAACTTTCAAACTCAGCACATACTTTTGCTTTGATCTCATTCAACTCTCATTTCTTTTCAAATGATACATCATATAATGATAAACTGTCTCTGTCTTCTTTCAATCAATGTTAAAAGAATCTTAATCGTTTGCATGATGTTTTAATGCAATTTTTAGCGTTATCACATGCTCAAAGATTGAGAAAACATCAGTAGTCTCAATGAAGATAAAGCTGACAGTTTCATCTTCGCAATGAATACAAACTTAGTCATCAAGAGCAAACTCTGATAGTGAGCGATGATCATAATTATCTTTTCAAAGTTCTAGTGTATATCGTTGACGTAAGTTAAAATAAGTATCTATGAGTAAGAAGTTTACACAAGTCATCATTTATACTTTTTCAAGTGAGCTGAAGATTGACACTAGATGTGATTTGAAAATTCAAAGAAAAGAATGAAAGATGAATGCATGCGAATTCTCAATCATTAAGTATTATTAAGTAATTTTAGCGACAGAAGCAAGTCAAACTTTGATTTTAAAAGAAGATCAAGAGATTGAACATTGAAGACGATATCTTATTGCGCAGTCAGATGCTATTACATGAGATGCATCTCATATGAATATCAGATTATTCAGACTCATCTTGATGCATCTCACAGAAATATCAGATCATTTGAGCTAATCATGTAAGTTTCTTCAAGTGTCTCTCTAAATCTCTACAAACATTTGTCAGAAGTCTCTCTCAAGATTTATGAGCATTTATCAGTGATATTTGAGAAACTTAGCACGATGCATCTTCAAAAATTGACATCAAAGAGATGAATTTTTCTTATTGTGTTCAGACTTAATCATAGAGAGCGAGAGATAAATGACAGAGAAAGCATCTTCTTTGTAGCTTTTGAAATACAGTACAATAATCTAGAATTACACATGTTTAATGAAGTAAGCTTTTGTCTGCATATGACTAGAACTGTATTGAGAGCAATAGAGATCATTTGCTCTGACAGATACTTGTAGAAATTCAGAAAGATCTTTGATAAGTGAGTGTTGAGAAAGACAAGATATCGTTGTTGCTTCATTGTCACTCAACGACTGCGTAATTTCAATACTCTGAAAGATGTTTGAAGATGCAGATTGAATGAACTTCTTCGATTTCATCATTTAAGAAGATTTCTCTGAGAAATCTTGTCTTTCACTCAATAGCTTGTCTTTAGCAGTTCTATGTTTTGACATGATTGAGATTTCGCTACAAGATTGACAGAGTTCGATGTAAAGTGAGTTCAGATTGACTTGTAGAGAAAAACGAAGAAAGCAAATCTTTCTTTTATACTCAATGATTACGCTAGTGTTAATCAGAACTTGATTGTCTTATTTTAGACAGCATCAGACTGTGCTGATGTAGAATTGATTGACTGTCAAAGATCAATCACGACTCACAATATGATTGAATTTTCTTGCATTATAAATGAAAACATCTTTGAATCTGCTTGATGAAGCGTTCGCGTTGAAAAAGAGATCAAGATTCATTGCAAGTCATCAAGTGTTCTTTGAGTTGAAGCTCATGTTGTCTGATCAATGATTTCTACTGATGATCTTCACTTCACGAATAGACAGAAATAGCTTTGTGACTGTGATCAGTTTGTAAATCTCAGAATCTGTAAAAAGTCAAAACACATCATTGACTCATCGTTCATGTTTCAACTACTAGTCAAGCATATGCAATGTTCAAGTTACAGCTGATCTGAACAGCGCTTTTTTGATAAAGCAGTATATATCAGCAACATAATGTGAGTCAAAACTTGAGATAGAAAGTGATCAAATCTAGTGCAGAGCATCATATTCAGAAGAATTGAAATTTGCTGAAATGATTCATCATTATTGAATGACGTAAATATCTATTAAAATGCAGCTGAATCTCTGAAGCTCAGTCAGTTTTCTCAAGAGTCAGCAGAAAGTTTCAAAAAGTCATTCAGCAAGTCATTTATCATACTCATGAATCATTCAAACATGATAAACATGTCAAGTCAATATCTTCAAATTTCATCTGACTTGTCTCAGCAGAACTCGCATGATAACAAAAGCTTCACAGATGTCTACTCTTTTTCTTCTTACTTGCTGACTTCTTATTCTACGATTTCAGAGACAAAGAATTGATCATCTTTTGCACTTGAAATATGAGATAATCTGATTCACATGATGAAACTTGAAGTCGAGCGAAGAGTAAGAACTCACTTTTACGCTTTCTCATTCTCTGATCTATGCTACTCTTCATCAACTTCGTCTTTGAAGATTTCATTGACAGAACTTCAGAGAATATTAGACTTTCTTCTGAATCAAGTTGATTGATTGAAGATGACAGTTAGAATGACTGAGCATTGAGCATCATCAATTTACTGCAACGTCATCGAGAAGATATTACTGACACATATTCATCGACTTGTGAAAATCGAGAGCAAGAGCGAGAATGCAGCTAATTTTGAAAACGACAATGATGACAAAAAGTATGTGTATGTGTACGAGAGCAATGATGAAGATGAGATTAAAAGTGAAGCTTCAAGAAAGAGTGAAGATGAGAATGAAGATGATGATGAAGACATGAAAGAAGATGATGAAGACAGCGATGATGATATGAATGACGATGAAGATAACGTATACGACAGTATATGAAGAGTAAGTGAGAAGAAACAAAGCAATCGACACATTTGATGCAATTGTTTGAGAATGATAGTCTCGAGTCTGAGTTTGCAACATATAGAACTATCATTTAGTCTAGAAGATTTTTCATGCGTTGATTGAAGAAGTACAAGTCTGACGTTCAACAATGACATTGACTTCTGCATGAAATGTAATGCAGAATATGCTAGAAGTCTGATTGTTTACTACACTGAAAAGCGATCAGCTCAAAAGATGATGAGAAAATTTTCAATAATGTTATTGATAGTGTAAACAACTTCTGAATATGAGAAAGTAGTCGCTGAGAAAGCATTTCTCATGAACAGATTCTTCAAAAATAAGATTGTGATTCGCTTTTTGAAGAAATAAGCGAAACTCAGTTCTTCATGTGACATGCTCAAAGTCTCTGAATAGTAAATTGACAGACAAAGAATATGATTCTTTCTAGACTAGTCAGCTTTAGATCGATGTATCAGAATCATACATGCAATCTCTGTTATGATGAAAGATCATGTTTCGTGATCTCATGATCAATAAGTATATTATCTTTCATTCTTGCAAATGATTGCGTCTTTGCTTTTGCAATGTAAGACATTCTATATATTTTTCTGATGCAGAAGATTTGAAACAAGATAAAGTGCAAACATATATTGAATTAAGCGAGACGAGTGTTTGAGTCTCATTTCTGACTTTCTCTCAACTTCTGTTCTGATGTCTCTCAAACTTCAACTCTGACTTTCTTTGCTTCAATTATCACTCTTCATTCTCTAGTTTCAACTCTTCTTGCGCTTCAATGAATTTTGCAAGATGTGATAGTCTAGAAGACACATTGACTTGACTCGTGATTGAGTCAATGATGTGATGCACACATGCTTTATTCTAGAACTCAGCATAGAACTGATGTGAGTCAATGAAGAAAGCAAACATGTCGTAAGACATTATATGTCTTGAGACATTATATCTTGAATCGCTATGTGTCTTGAGTCACTATATGTCTGAAGACACATGTCGTAAGACATCATATGTCTTGAGACATATGTCACGAGACACTATATGTATTGAGACACATGTAGAAAGACATTATATGTCTTGAAACATATGTCACGAGACACTATATGTATTAAGACACATGTAGAAAAACATTATACATCTTGAGACATCATATGTATCAAGACACTCGTAGAAACACACTACATGACTTAAGATCAACGTATTAAACACTTCTACTTTTCTCTCTCTTGTACATTTAATGAAGATCGTACAGAAATGATTTTTGAATCAATACATATTTCATCTTTGAATACATGTGATCAATTTTCTTTGATTCTATTGTAAATATTACATTATGAGCAGTAACAAAAACTCAAGTTCTTGTTACTCAATTCTGTCATTCTGATAAATAGTATGCAATCATTCTATTGCTTCAAGAACTGATATTTCAATTTCAGCAGTTTTATTCTATCGTTCAAATAGTCACGTACAAGACTTCGTAGATCATCTCGCTGCTTATCGATCTTGAATACTAAATCACGATCAGTCTTGATATGCAAAGAGCGAATTGTACTTACTCATCATCAGCATCTTTTTCTTCTCACTCTGCATCTTTTCGTTGAATTCTTGTGCACTCTCAGCGTTCTCTTGCGCGATCTCGATATTCTCTGAATGTCTCATGTTCATCTCTGTTTGTAAAATCTTCTGCAAATCTGCGAATTCTTGATAAACAGTTTCACGTTGATCAAAAGACACTTTGTTCTTTTTCAAATAGATCAAAAAGATTGAGATGAAGAGAATCTATTCTGCATGTCAGTGAATCAAATGAAAGCATTGATGAACATCATCTTATTCAGATTGTCGTCTTTCAAGACATTATTAAGCAGCGACTCTACTGCGAAAGCAGTCTCTGTCATTGTAAGTTTCTCATTAGTGAATTCTCAATTTCGCTTCATGCTTATCGATGTGTTGTACTTGTCAAATCACATGAATTCAAAGAGTATTAATCTTGCAAGTCTTATAATCATGAATCAGCTGTTTCAGATACAGCAAGTGTGCAGTCATTTTGAACTCAGTGACTATCAGAAGAATGCTTTCATACTTGCTTACAGAGACACTGATTTCATAAGATTCACTGAATAGTATCAAATGAGAATCAGTCGCGTCTTTGTTCTCGTCGATCTCGACGCGATACAGAAGTTTTCATGTCAGTTCTTTATGAGATTCAATGAAAAGATTCAGTCTATTCTGCTTCTCGTGTGCTCAAGAAGTCATCACGAAAGAATGACTTTGCATGAAGAATCAGAAGCTGATGAAAGAAATTCATAAATTGATGTATTGCTCAGCTTTGATCTTCAGTGATCGAGAAAGATTGATGCTAATCTTGACAGTGTCATAGACGTGACTAATGAGAACTCGAGCGCGATCGTGATGAAACGTTTCGCTTCGTCACAGTACACTGATGCATTGAACAACAGATGTGAAAAGAAACAGCGCAGCAGAGATATAGATGTACATGCAAGAAAAAAGCGACTTGAAGAGCAGATGACGTCAGGTGAAACAGACAGAAAGCGCGATCAACGCTTGATGTGTACAAAGAAAGATTTCGTAGAACGATCAACGCAAGAGAGAATGCAAGAGTAATAGAAGAACACACAGTGATGATTCGATCTGAGTATGATTAGTTAGAGATGACGATGAAAGTAGCAACAAAGACTAACTATCAGTTCAAACAGATGCTCTGATACTTTCAATGAGAAAGTGGTTTGATTGATCACGACGACGAGTACGTGAAAGAAATTGAGCGCGAACGTCATCAATTTCGTCGAGCGATGAACGCGTTGATAAGAATTCAAAGAAAACTCGAGAAGATCAGTCAGAAAACTAAGATGAGCATCTGCAAAGAGCGAAATCATGTTGACGAGCGATAGATTTTCAACTTGAAGATCAGCTTTAGAGATCGTGAAAACTCGAAAGCTAAGACAGAAAACATTGATCATGATGTAAATCAGCTGAATCAGAACGTTGATTTGACTTCACGAACTCAAAAGTCGATGACAATTCAGAAAGTACGAGTAAGTAAGATGCTTGAACGTAAGAAGAGAGATCTTTTTTTGAAATTGCATTGTACGAAGAAGAAGATTAACAATAATGAAGACAAAGAAGAAGTTGCTCGCGACAGTAGCATATATCTGAGTGACATTCATGAGAATACGAAGTCGAAGCAGTATTACAGAGAAGAGATGAAAAATCGAAGTGATAAGAAGAAGTGATAAGAAGAAAGATTGAAAAGAAAATAAAGAAATGTATTGAAATGTCAAGACTCTTTTAATACATGAAACTGAGATTGAATAAAACTGATCATGAGAACAAACGTAAAAAAAGTTGAGAAGAAAAAACATCAAGAATATTAGAAAAGAAGCAGAAAATGATGATTCATAAGAGCAGAGCTAAATTGTCATCATTTTTGATGATGTGCTATATTTAGAATTCATTTCAAGAAACGAAAAGAATTTCAACTCATTAAATCGACGCAAAAAGTTCAGAAACAGAGATTTTATAATTTTAAATTGACATGTCAAGATATTTGCAAATTTCTAAAAAGAATCGTCTATACTGACTTGTGAAGTCTGCACACGAAGACTTCAGCTCAGTTCATCATTCACTTAAGTCAATTCTTTTGTCAATCACATTGAAGCAGTCAATGCTGAAAATGTTAAATTCTGATTGAAGTGACTAGATTGCAACTCATCTTCATTAGCTCGTTTATCAAAGAAGCAGACATCGTCATTGATAGAAATTCAACGATGTCGAAGTTGAAAGATCAACAATTCAAATTCTTGACATCAATAACTTCGTCGTCTTTGATGCATTTCTGCATGAGTTTCATCATGATTCTACTGAGCACTCTTACATTTCTAATACTGATTTCGTCTGATCAAGCAATCTGACAACAGCATTCTTGATTCACTGTCATGTAATGTTAACAAAGTCTTCTGTGAACTGAGATTGAGATTGATCAATTTTGATGTCTTCTTCGACGCTTAAAAGAATGTTGAAGCAACTGAGAGATTCATGCTTCATTTTCTGAGAGATAAGATAAACAAGACTCTCAAGTATTTATTGCAATTAGCACATTCTTCGTGACATCTCGTCTGTCAGATCTATTTATTCGAGTATGACTGTCAATTCTTGCTCGTTGAAATAGAGAGAAGAAGCAACGATCTGAACAAGAAAGATGTTCATACGCTTGAGAATGACATAGAAGAATTTCTTGAAACTAAAAGATTTTAGAATGACAACGAAGTTGTCGTGTTGAATGTGATGTAACATGTGAAGCTTCTCATGAAAGTCTGACTTTGAAAAACTTTTCATGATGACATGTTTGCGAAGAGATTCTTTTCAAACGACAACAGTAATGAAATGATCAAGCTTGAGCTGAAAGATCTTCTTGTAGCTTTTTCACGAAAATTCATTTTTCATTCTCTTATATTCGCGAATCTCAAGCCTTGTATCTATCTCAATTCTCTGCGAAGAGAGAAATTTTTTTCTTTTTGAATCTTTGTTTTTAGAGATCAAGTGATTCTGAAAATGTCGTTTCGATTCTGTGACATTGTCACGAAGCTTTATAGTCAAAGTAGACTGCTCGACTTCTCTCAGATTTCTCATGTTGAACAGAGTGTTACGCTTGAAGAGTTGAGAACTCATGCTGAGTATTCATGAGAAATGAGAAAATGTTTGAAGATTTGATGTGATTGTTGAGTAGAAAATACAGTCGAGAAGAGAATGAAACGTCGAAAACAATGCAACGTATGAGTAGATCGACAATGATCAGAAAATTATTTAAAGCACAGAAAGAGAAACGTTTCAAGTAGAAGAGTGACAGCACTTTTTGAAGTCTGTCAGAAACGACGCGTAATACAAAGTACAAGCATTGTCAGATCGCAAGACACTTTAATGTATCTGTCTGTTTTTCATTCTTTATCAAGTAAATCTTCTTGAAATGTGACGAGCTCAAGCGCACGACGAAGAGTCAAGACTCGAGACGAAAAAAGAGCGTAAGTACAAAGAAACGACTTGCATCAGACTCAAGTGACTGCATTTTTGATGAAACGAGTCAGAGAAGCTTGATGACACAAACGTAGAGAGATTGAAATCGATATTTCGAAAAGAATGTCGTTGACTTGATATACATAATCACATCTGTGCTGTTGTTGATCAGCAACATCTTGATGCTGCTATACTGATTTCAGAAATCTCAGTGAAAGCATTGCTGACTAAATCGAAGAGCGAATATTCGAAGCTAGTTTTTTCAATCGACTATCAGCTGAAATGTCTGCACGAACGACACAGAATTCAGGCAGAAAAAGAAGTTCTTTCTTCAGTGAATAAATGATGAACAGTGAATCTTTATCTCGCAGATACGATAGAACTCTTCTCAAAATCAACGCTTCTGATCTCTATCTTTCACAGACATCGATCGCGAGCTGAAAATATATCTGATCGAGAAGTATTTGAACAAAGAAAAGTCAGTCAACAACGAGATTTATTGCAAGATACATCAATATCACTTTGAACGTAATCTTAGCTTTGAACGACGATGATGAAATTGTCTGACTGCGCATGAAAAGCAATGTCTGAGACAGCTTTTTTGACATGATGAGCTGATCACGACTTGCGATGCTCTGTTGAATATTACTGATCTTTGAGAAGAATGAAGAAATAGCACACTACACACAATTATGATCATTAAATGTGATGAGATGAGCAAATACTCAACGAGTGCTTTAGTTTGCTTATTCTTCGATAGAAAAGTCTGTGCTATCTCAATCACATCAAGAAAATCTGAGAGACGCTACTTCAGCGAGACAAGAACGCGATGCAAAAGATGAATCAAGTCACAGTGAAAGCTTTGAAGTTGACAGCATCATGACTATCGACGCTGAATGTCAAAGTTTTACGAGATCAAGTGTTAGAAGAAGAAATATTCGACGCTTTCGATGAGCAAGAGCGTGTGACAATATGAGACAGACTGCAAGTCGTTGACGATTTGATTTCTTCTCTGTTTACTTTCTTCGAGAACGTCAAATATCTGAAAGCGTGCGTCAACTGCGTGAAATGATTGATAAGTTTATCTTCTCGAGACATCATGTTCATCGCGCTGAAAAAGACGTTTTGCGACGCAAATCAAAGAGCAGATCGAACTGTCATTCAGATCACGAAATTCAGCTTTACGTTTAGTTCAACAAGCTTGATGAATCGAGTGAATTTGAACTATCGACAGTTGCATGTCTATGTCATGCATCACTATCTTCAAATGTTTAGAGAGTTCAAAGAAAAAGAGCTTCTGACAAGACTGATGATCAACACAGATGAAACGATGCTGCGCGACTTTGTTGATCTGACTGATCGATTAGATTTCGAATTTCTCGAGATTATCGCTCTAAAGCAATGTTCAAAGTCAATGATTGCAAGAGCGCGATTCGAAAGATCGAAGTCTTTGCTAGTCATGAATGATGTCGATAAGATAAAGAAATGAAGATGTGAATTATCACGCGTAGAGAATTATGTAGAGAATAACGAGTTTCTGTTTGTAAATCATCTACACAACAAGAAGAAGAAACAAGACGAGAGAATTACATTCTTTTTCATTTGAAAGTTCGTCTACTTTGCATTCTTTGAGAGATTGTTACTCTTGATCTTAAATTTGATCTCTCGAGTTTCTGATTGCACAAACGAGAATATGAACAGATCACAAGATGCACACATATCGCAGAAAAGACGAAAGCAAGAGCAGCAGAGACAGAAGCTGAAGAGACAGAAGCTGAAGAGACAGAAGCAAGAGCAGCAAAGATTGAAGCTGAAGAGATTGAAGCTGAAAAGACTGAAGCAAGAGCAGAAGAGACAGAAGCTGAAAAGACAAGAGCAAAAGCAGAAGAGATTGAAGCAGAAGCAGAAGCAGAAAAGACAAAAACAGAAGATACTTAAAAGATTAAAGCAAGAGAGACAAGAGCAAGAGAGATAAGAACAAGAGAGGTTGAATAAGAAGAGATTAGAGCGAGAAAGACTATGAGAGAAGCAAAAAATGATAAAGCAGAAAAGATTAAAGAAAGAAAGACTGAAGAAAGAAGAGCAAGAAAGAAAGAAGAAAGAGAAGCAAGAAAGACAGAAGCAAGAGAAGCGAGAAAGACAGAAGCAAGAGAAGCGAGAAAGACAGAAGCAAGAAGAGCGAGAAAGACAGAAGCAACAGAGATGAAAAAGACAGAAGCAAGAGAAGCGAAAAAGACAGAAGCAACAGAGGCGAGAAAGACAGAAGCAAGAGAAGCGAGAAAGACAGAAGCAAGAAGAGCGAGAAAGACAAAAGCAACAGAGACGAAAAAGACAGAAGCAAGAGAAGCGAGAAAGACAGAAGCAAGAAGAGCGAGAAAGACAGAAGCAAGAGAAACGAGAAAGACTAGAGTATCAAAGTCTAAAGAATCAACAAAGACTACAGAATCAGCAAAGACTTGAACAAGAAGAATTACTCAAGAAAGAAGAACTTGATCAAGAGAAAACAAATCAGCAAACAGAACAAGACGTAAATCAAGACAAGACTTCAGCAAATCTGCTCTTGACGAAAAAAGCACGAAAGTCTGAGACTCAACTTGAGAAGAAATCAGATAACACAAAGATTTGCATCAACTTTAAATTTCGTGAAGAAGACTTCTGAAAAGATGCGTCATTTCTTACGATTGATTCATTCGATTCATTCAAGATCGAGAGAGTAGCGAAGAAGAAAATAAGAGAAAAGATAAGACTTTTCGATATCGAGCTGCGCATGTTAACTTCACAGAAGTGTTATCAAGTCGTGATGATCAACGAAACTTACACTATACTCTTAATTTGAAAGTCAGAAATCTATATTGACAACGAGCTACAGATTTCTGCAATGAACGTTCACATTGACGTCTTATCTCAACAACAACATATGCTGAAGAGAGTTGTCATCAATGATATATTTCAACTGCATCACGTGCAAAAGAAACATCATGAAAGAGTCTTCATATGAAAGAGAATCACTCTGAAAGACACAAGATCATTGATGAATTGAAAACATACAGAGCTAGAGTAGACTTCACACAGTCATCATATCAGAATCATCTTGTTTCAAAGATCACAGACATCGAAAACGATTCTTTCTTTCTATCATTAGTCGTCGAGCTTCTACGAAATTTGAAAGAACATGAAAGCTTTCATGAAGAAGCAAACGATGAACATATGACACGTAGTACATATCTTAAAACTACATTCGACGATTAAGAGCTTGCGAGCATTTCGTAGACTCACGAACGAATTGTGATTTCTCACACGATGAAAGATGATCATGAACGAGTCAATCTTGAGAGTCATTCTCGTCTATTAGAGAAATGTTGTCAAGAAAACATAAGTGAGCAAGAGATGATATCTCTAGTAAATTAGTGCAGCAAACATAGATTTCTTTGAGATCATGCACATCTTGCGACACATTGCTCTATCGACTTCTATTATTGATCTGACCTAGCACGTGCGTCAACTCAGCTCATCGTACTACTATCGTTACTCTCAAAGTACTACAAGCACATTGATTGATCATGATGATGAGAACTTTTCAAGAAGAACGCAGATGATCGACGAAGAAGAACAACAGCAAGACATACATCTATCTTCGCTTTTCTTGAAACTGATGATCAGTGTATAATGAATTCTTCTTGCATCTATGTTCACTTGAGACGTCTTCGAGATTGATCTACTCAAACTCTAAAGATGATGTCATGAACACGCAGATTCGCTGATGAGAAAGAACTTAGAAAATATGATAGATAAGATTCTGAGCAGACTAGAAGCAAAGACTGATGACAATTTTGCTGAGAAGAGAAATCGCTTAAGCACTTATCTGAAACTTATACAGCATTCTCATTCTTGTTGATTTACTACATAACGATTCGAATAAATAGATGTTAGAAGATGTTTTCTGCACGATAATTGTAGTCGAAATCTATTCACGCTACTGCACGTCGCACTAAATAGTGAATAGTGCAACTTCGAACTATCAGATCACGAGAGTTTCATTCTTCATGTTTACAATTTTGAAAGACATAACAAAACTAAGCGTCGTGTCTCATCTCAGTATAGACTGCTCGCTGAAACAGTCGACAAGCAGCTAGATACACAAAGAATATGATAATCATCAAGCAGTACTTGTTCATACTCTCATGTTTGCAATGAATTGAGCGATAAAACTAAAGCTCAGACAGTTCGTTCAATTCAGAACGTGCTCAGCTTGCAGAGTCTAAAATGTTCATATCATCAGAGTCAGCAAAGAGCAAATCAGATGACTGTCATAGAAATCACTGACAATCTGCGAAGTCACTTCATTCAAGCTGTCGTTCTTCTTTGCATGCTGAATTTTGTTCGCGACGATCTCATGATACATGATCTTGATCAAGATTCACACAATATTGATATATCAAGAAAGCATCTACTCAAACGAAAGTTTCTTGACTTCTTCGCTCTCATTTGCGTCACAAAAAAGAACGATGACAGCGTCTCAGCAACGTGCATGAAGAAAGACGCGTTGCAAGAAACAGTTCTTCAAATTGTCAGCAACTTCAAAGTAAATGAAAGAATCTTGAGTCAACTTCGCGAGCTCGTGAATACATTGAACAGCATTGAAAGTGAAGATACGATACTTTCTGTTTTTATAACTGAACATAAACTGATTGTTGAACTAATATCATTATTTTCTAGTTCTCGTTGTATCTGACGAAGAAGTCGAGATTTTAGTCAGAATTGTAAGACTTGACATGATAAAGATTCGATACTATCTAAAGAATCTTCATGATGTCGAAGATATTCTCGATGAGTGTATTTCAGCTGTTGAATCATGTATCATAGAATCTTTCACGTCGACATCTACTTCTCAGCAATTTCTGAAATGATTTGAGCACATCTTTGCAATCAAGAATTTGTCTGTTAATTTGAAGCTTGAGATTCTAATTCGTTCTATTCAATGAGTTCAGAAAGTCAAAAGTCACTATCTTGACTTTCTTAAGACTGCATTTTTCGACAAGATTCAGCTATTACTTCGATGAGTTTATACAATTTTCAAGCTGAGACGATATGATATTGCTTTCAGAGCGCTCGTTCAACTCGCTTATGAGCTTTCTGCTTTTCTCAATTCTATGATTGTTGAGTCTGTAACTGCGTCGTCAAGAACGTCATTTACTATCTTTGAGAATGAGATATCTCTAATCTGTGTTCTACGCAGAATAGTTGAAGCTCGTACAAAGAAATACATCTCTCATCTTGCTAACGTCTGAAACGTAGTGAACGTAGAAAATCATTTTCAAAGAGCATGTTTCTTGAATCTAATTGTTCATGCTGAGATGCAGCTTGTCAATTTCTACGATCACAATCGACAGTGCAAATCATTCTTTCGATTCATCGAAGTGAGCAAGAAGTCTTGCTATCTCTGTCACATGTTTCTGACAACTCATCTCGAGTTCTTTTGCATTTCATTCTGTCATCAAAAATTATATTTATCATGAATTTCTTCTTCAACGACTGATCTTAGCGTTTACAGACAATATAAGATCATTATAAGAGAGTTGAGTAAGTTGATGAAGACAGCAGCAAAACACGATCTAGCAGATTGCTTAGATGACGAACGCAGATCTGTTTCTTCGAATTTCACTGCGAGAGTTTCTCTCTCTGACTTGATGAAATCTGCAAGAATGAAAACTTAAATTCTTGCTGAATTGCAGAATAACTTTCAACTCAGATTGAACACAGCGATGAACGAGAACATTGCAATAGAGAGAGCTGTCATGATTGAGAAAGAGACTTTCGAATCTGCATCATCTTTTCGCTCAATCGATGTAGTTAGTCTCACGTCATACATGAAAATCGAGTCGATAACGTTGAACAGAACAGAAGTAGCTACATCAACAGAATGATTCTTGAAAAACAACAGCTTGATCTCAATTCTGACAATGATTTTTCATTTCATACGAACTGATGATGTCAATAAGCAAGATATAATCAGCATGAGAGATATCTTTGATTCTTCTACTAACTGCTTATCATGAGTCAAGCTGCTCGAGATTTTAAAGACTGATCATGACTTTGAAGTGATTTTTAAGAAGAGTCAAGAAGTCTTGATGATCAACAATCAGATTTGCATGAGCAACGAGAAACAATTTCTTGCCTGTCTGCAGTATCTGCATAACTCGAATATATCAAATTCGAAGACTCTCATATATGACGTTAGCAAATTAGTCTTTTCAAAGAATGAATTGACACTTCATCAGCTGTGACATTTTAGCAAGAAACTTCGAGTCAGTCAAAAACGACACTGACTTCTCTTCAAACAATCTGACTTGATAAGAAGTTCACAGAATATAAAAGTAGAAGAAAGTGAAGTTGTAATATGCTATGTATCGTGAGTGTAATCAGATATCTTCGCTAAGTATAAAGTGACTAATATATGTGAATAACAGTGTTTATCACTCACTTATTCTACGTCTCATTTCTTAATCATGCTCTCATCTAGTGTGATCATTGAGTGAAGGTTTGACTGAGTTGAATGTGAATTCTTAACAGAAAACTCAGATCATCGAAGTCTACTTTTGTCGTGAAGAAATCTGAAAAGTGCTCGAAGAGAAGATGTGCATGTTTCTTTGATCTGAATTATGAGCAGAGTAAGAAATTTCTTTTTCTTGACAACATGCACAGCACAGACAGAAGTCAAGAGAGCAGCATTCAACTCATTTTCATGAGAAAGTCTGTTTATCTGACTTATTTTGACACACAAGTATTCAATGATCGTGACAGCGAATTTATTGTCTCGAGCTCTTCGACAGAAGAATCACATCGATCAGACGACTTCTATTATAGATTAGTTGTTACTGATCTACTTGAACGATGAATTAAATGATCAGAAGAGAGAAAATGATGATCAAGAGTAAGATCGAGACTCAACGCAAGAAGATGTAGATCAAAGATACGCACTTCAAGAGCAATCAAGCACGAAAGAAACGTGAGAAAATCAAGGTCGATAATGTCAGATCATTGAAGAGTAATGAGAGAAAGAGAGCTGTCAATGATGACATCGTCAAGAAAGATCACATACAAAAGAAGAAAATTGTATTAATCTTGAATATTTCATTTACATGTCTTAACATCTTTTGCTATAGTTCATGTTTTAAACAAATCTACTGCTATCAACACAATCTGTATTTCATCAATTGTACATGCATCGACAAGCGATTGAGTAAAATATGTCTTAAGTATAACATTAATTCAAGAAATGACTGCTGTCTAGAATGTCACAACTCATTGACTGCTTTGAACTCATCGCTTTAAGTATCAGACTTGAACGAAGCGTCTGAAATGAGACTACGCAGTTTCAATGTTCTTGCAACGTCTTGTTCAAAGATTTGAATCATTCATTCATTTGAAAAGTTTATCGTCATAGCTAAACTTCTAGTCTTCTCATTTTTCATCATTCATTCGCAAATTCAAAGCTCAATCGACGTCTCAATACTGCATTGATCGTATCATCTCTTTTATCTCTTTAACTCGATCATCAAAGTTTGCAATCAATTGATTTGAGATCTCTTCTAATCTCTTCAGATGATTCTCTTTGACAGCGAGCTTTCTCAAGATCATTCTCTGCATCTTCAGCATGCATTCTTTCATGTCTAGTGCTTTCAAGAGTTTCGAGTTCAAGACGAATAATTCGTTGAGTCGTTCATGATGCTTCGCTCAACTTTGACTGCGAAGCTTCTTTCTCTTTTGAATTTTCTCATCTTGAGTGATCAGTCATTTTCTTCAAGATCGATTCGACTTTTCGTGTTTTGTCGTGAATCTCGATTCTTCACTTGCGTTGAACTCAAGATTCGAGCGCAACAAACGATTTAAGTATGATGAATGTGATTGCGACGTGCTGATGAATCTCGTCATGTCAAATTTGAAGAAGCAACTCGCGAAGTAGATCAATGCAGCTTTAAATCTAATTGCATCTCTTTTCAACAATACAGCAGTTTGAATCGATTCGTTTCTTATTTATCTTCATTGATGATTCAACTTTTCATTCTTGCTCTTACTCGACATTTACTTCTGACTCTGACATTTACTTCTGACTCTGACATTCACTTCTGACTCTAGCATCTACTTGTAGATATAAATATCGCTGTCTACTAGCTCAAGTCTATTGAGTAAATTGCTCTCATTTCTAGACTTATAATAAGTAATGACGATTATATACTCTGCACAAAGACAATATACAATCTTTACGAAAACGCAGTGTGTTTAGCATAATTTTATAGTATCAATTCGACATTTTCATAGAGTTTTTCACATAGAGCTCTTCTAGAAGCTAGATCAGATTGATAGTGATCGAAGAAACAGAATTCTATCTAGCTAAACAAAATGCAAATCAAGAATCAATGCATGTTCATTTCAGCGTGCTATCATATATTATTGCAAAAAGACAGTCTTTTAGCGAGACATTTGATTCTAGGCGCGCTATTCGCTCGAAGCATAAGACACAAACAAAGCTGAAGCTTTCTCAATACTAGTATTCTGCTGACTTACTGCTCATATCTTGCATTCATTTAATAATGTCACAAGCGAATACAGTCAGCTTCTTCTTTGTTAGAATTATTATGACAGTCAGCAGCTGTTTTCATTCAATAGTTCATCATGTATTCTTTGCAGCTTCAAGTCTGAGTTTGATCATCATCTTGACTCAAGTGACTCAAATTCAGCTGTTCTTGTTTCTTTAATGAACGAGACATCTGAATGAATTTGAAATTCTCTACATTGTTTCAATTGCTATCTTTTTTGAACCTCACATTCTGCGAATAAAGAAGAGTTTCATCGAGCTGATCATCTTTGCAGTCGAGTTTCGTGAAAACATTTAAGATAAGCGTCGAACAAGTGTAGATCAAAGAGTCTTCATTAATTGTCTGCATTATGATCAGAAAAAGTGAGTTTGAACGCTAGTTCATATTTACTTACATCAGCATTAGATGCTTGATTGTCTCTCATCTGAAGAGCAGCAGACTCACGAGCACTTTGAAGTGTTGATACAGCATTGATGAATGCACTGACTAGATAGTAACAGAATAGAGAGACGAGACAAGTCTTCAAGACGCTGATAGATATCATGTTAATTTATCAGATGAAATGTGAACGTATGACACTTTGCAAAATCAATAGATTAAAAGAATTTGACTCAAGAAGAGTTTTTATCGTGACAATATTCAATCACATTCAATTCTCGCTTCTATTGTATTTGATTTTGAAGCTTATGTAGAATTTTCATGAACATTCAGAAAAGACTTTCTGTGAAATATCAGAAAAGAGACTTCTTCTCTACAGAATTCAGAAGAATGCTCGATTATTATATTCAGAAAGATTCGCGAAAAGATGTTTCTTTAAGCAGCTATGAATGAGCTTTCAAGTCATCATTTTCAGTTCGCTGCTGATTTCTCATCAGACATTGTGTTTAGATCAGACATATTCGATTATGATGTCACAACAGACAACACACGAATTGAAAGTGAGATACAAAGTCAATCATCGTCGATAATAGAAGAACAGCGACAATGTCATGATGCTAGACTGAAAGCTCAATCGAGTCGCATGAGAATCATGTGACTACATGTCTCTTTCGCGACTGCGCTAGCAGATCTAATTTTTCATGTAATATAGTCACTTCAAGCTCATCTTGCTTTCGTCTCTTCTTGTCTTTCGTTCTGTACATTACTTGTATCTAGATCTGACTCTATCATAGCTATCATACATTATATTGATAGTTCTTTAAATCTAGTTTCTGACATTATGAAAGATTTACAATTTCTGCAACGCTTTCACGCGCTGCGATCTCGTCTCGTTTTCTCGTTGATTCAAGATATCTTCTTGTTTCGATTGCTCAATGAAGCATTTCAAGTACACTTTCGAGAACGAACTCAATGTCAATGAGTTCGCTCGACATGTCGTCAACGACTCAGCGACAGTCTTACGTCGATTTCAGAAGCTTCAGAATCAAGCTCGTAAAGTCACTAATGCAACTCTCTCGTTCTTTGTCTCTTCTATTTCAATCTCTTCGATCTATGCTTCTTTAGATTCGCAAAATCTAGTCTTTCTGATAGCTCAAGCAGTGACTCAAACTCTTCGAAATCAATCTTTATCATCGATCTTTGTTATACATCTCTCTTCAGCGTCTGTGACTGTCGCAGTCATCTTCGTTCGATTGTCTGAAAAGCTTTCAGATATCGTTGAATACGATGAAGATAGAGACAAGCTGAATGCGTGAAAGCAGAGCTTGAAGCAGCGCATGCACATGAATCACGATCGATACATCATCGATGAAGTCAAGATTGTCTACGTCGAGTCTTGTCTTATAATTGAAAAGAAGACTCACATTCTCATGATGTAATATTGAACAAATGACATCTGCAATCTTGCTATCTTCGATGAATATTTACGAACTCTTCGTCACTGTTGTGACAATTCTTTTGAAGCTGAAGACGTTTGCACGTATTTTCGTGAAATTCTTAAGCAAGACTCTATGAGCTTTGTCGAATATTATTTACTCTTTTGTCAGAAAAAAGATCGTTTCGCGTTAGAAGACGCGTCGCTGATCGACTGCATGAAGTGCAACGTCAGCTACATCACTCAACTGATCATCTTCTTCTGATGAATCATCAAGAACAAGAAGTTCTTCATTTTTTCGAAATACATTCAAGCTTTCTTGAAAATCAACGAAGAGCTTCAGCAGCTTAAACATCAATAATCTCATATCACGATCTCTAGCTTCATCTCTTCGAAGCTCAAGTTCTTCATGATTTTGATCATCAATTCTTCAAGCTCTAAGTCAATTCTTGTCGTGTCTGTTGTTCTCGCTGTCTCTTCAGAAGATGATGAACTCATGAATCTTAGCTTTGCTATGACAGCAGTTCAGAGCAAGACTTTAACTACTTCTGAGATAAAAGATATCTGCAACAAATGAAAGCTATGCTACTACTGCAAATTGCAACACTCGAGTAAAACAGTCAAAGAATGCTCAAACAAGAAATTCTTCACTCTTCGTGTTACTGATATGAACAATGATGTCAGTATCGACGATGATGTTTCACTGTTTGCAAGAAAAGTCTAGTTCTTGAGCAAAGTCACGCTCAGAGATCATTATACATATTCTATTGTCTTCTAGCATTCTCGTTTTCTTCTTCTCTTCAGTCTTATAAGAAGTTTTTCATCAAATCAGTCTTAGAATTGTTTGAAATCGATTCTTTCTTTAAAGACAGTCATATGATCGTTTCTTGTATACTACGTCACGCTCAATCTAAAATATCTGTTCTCGCTTTAATCGACTCTGAAGTCTTCATCTATGCTTTTATTGACAAATTCTTTGTGCAACATCACAATCTTTCTCTGCATTCTCTCATCTACTCTCGTCGTCTTCGAGACTTTGATGATCAAATCGCTTTGATCGAAGACATCATTCATGTAGTCGAAATCATCATGACACTAGAAGATCATATTGAAAGACTGTTCTTATACATTATCGATCTGAATCAATACTTCATTATTATGAGTCTTTCTTAATTACATCGTCATGAAATCGACGCTAGCTTTGAGTTTAATACTCTCACTATGTTCTTGTTCTTCTGTCTAGCTCACTGCTGTCAAATCTCTGTCAAAATACATGAAGTCACACAAGAAGAAAAATTTCTGTCTTTCAAAGAGTCTCAATGAGTATGAGAGCTCGAAGATCAAGAAATTCTGCTCAGTATTAATCAAATCACATCATCTCGTCTCGTCTTGACTTCTCAGAAGCAACTCAGTGCTCAGTCAACTTACAAGAAGTCACTCAGTTCTCAATCTGCTTGCAAGAAGCAATCTAGCACTCTAGTCGTTCACAAGAAACAATCTCAAATTCAAACTGTTCAAAAGAAACAATTCAGTTCACTCAGTCAACTCAATCAATTCAGTCAATGCAGTTCTGTCTTACTCGTTGTCGAAGAAGACATTTCTAGTCGTATCGCTCAAGCTATTCAGAAGAAATATCAATCTAAGATCAAGTATCGAAATTTTTCGTCTTGTCGTATCTCTATCAAGAGATTAGCTCATCAAGTCGAACGCTCTTTTATACATCTTGACGTAGTCGAGTTGAAAGCTCGTAGCTTTGATCATGCTGCACGTCTTAAGAGATTCGAACTCTTTAGTCTCACTCTCGATCAGATAAATGCTTTTCTGAACTGTATCTCTTTCAATTGTTTCTCAATCTTGCATTTCTTTGTCGATCTTCATCTGAACTCAGAAATTCGATTCTCACATGTAAGCATCAAGCTTCGAATCTATGATCGAGATCAACGTCTAGCTCTGTATCAAATGAAGAAGAAACTTCATTTGTTCACGATCATCATCGCAGAAGAACTTGAAGCTTATCGACAAAGTAAGAATGTCGATTTCGTCACGCTCTTGCTCAATCATTATTCAAAGCATTTACACGTCTTCTTCAAGAAAGAGATCGATATCTTGCTCAAGCACAAGACTCATGATCATGTCATTCATCTTAAGAAAGATGCTCAAGTCTCAGTCTTCGCCTTGTATGATATGAGTCATAACGAAGCTCAAGAACTTCGTCGATATCTAGATGAGAATCTTGATAAAGAGTTCATTCGAGTCAGTCGCTCTGAAGCGATCACTCTCATTCTCTTTGTGAAGAAAGCTGAAGAAGATCTTCGCTTCTGTGTAGACTATTGAGATTTTAATGCGATCATCATTAAAAATCGCTATTCTCTGCTCTTAATCTTCAAAATCTTGAATCATCTTAGTTGAGTCAAGATCTTTATCAAGCTTGATATCATTGCTGCTTTTAACAGATTGCATATTCAAGTGATTCACTGATTGTCAAGCTGTCTTTGATACTCTGAAAAAAGTCTTCACGTCTGATGTTATTCTTCGTCACTACAACTCAGATCTCAAACTCGTAGTAAAAATCAATGCTTCAGACTATGTGTCTGAAGACATTTTATCACAGTACGACAAGAATGATGTACTTCATCTCGTCATGTACTTCTTCAAGAAACATAATTCTGTCGAGTGCAATTACGAGATCTATGACAAAGAACTCATGATCATTGTTTGCGTCTTTGAAGAGTGATGTTTCGAGCTTGAAGACTCATCAACTTCGATTGAGATGATCACGAATCACAAGAATCTTGAATATTTCATGTCAATGAAACAACTTAGTCATCATCAAGCTCGTTGAAGTGAGTTCTTGTCTTGATTCAACTATCGTATCATTTATTGCTCAGAAAAAGTCGAGAGCAAATCAGATGTCTTGACTCGTCGATCAGATGATCTCTCTAAGAAGAAAAATACTCAGAATTCTCGTCACTTACATCAGCATCAGACATTGCTAAAATCTCATGTTTTAGATCTCAGAATTCAAGAAGACTTGCAGAATCTCATCTTTGAGCTCAGAATCATTGATCTGCAATGTAGAATCATTGCTCTAGATTTTATTCAGTTACATCTAGTTTCGCTACAATCTTTGTCTTTCATTGCTCTAGTCTCAATGAATTTAGAATTCGAAGAACTCGAACTTGAAGTCGAAGATTCAGAATCTCAGTTAAATCAAGAGATTTTTGATTCAGAAGAAGATTCTGTCGATGTTCTCACTCAGACTTTATGAAATCAAGTCGAAGATAGTGATAAATTCGCTTCTCAGATTCTCGAAGCACTTCGCAAGAAAGTACGATATCACAGCAAAATTTTCCTTGCAGAATGTGAGAATCTAGACAACTTCTTATACTTTCGCAATAGAAAGTACATTTCTAATTTCAATCATCTTCGTCTATGAATCATTCAGCTAGCTCACGATAGCGTCGCAGATGAACATTCAGAAAGAGCTAAATGCTACGATCTAGTCAGTCATGTCTATTGATGACTCAACATATACAAGTATGTTCAACGCTTTGTTTGAAACTGTCATGTATGCATTCGCTTCAAATCATTTCGTCAGAGAACTTAAGAATGACTGCGTTCTCTTTCAATATTTCAACGTCGATGACGTAATGTTTCTATGAACTATGTAGATTCACTTTCGCTCAGCATCTTCATGAGTGTAATCTATAAATATGTTCTTGTCTTTGTCGATCGTCTTATCAAGATGAGACATCTAGTTCTCACTGTGATCATGAAAGTGAAAGAAGTCACAAATGCATACTACGCTCATGTTTGAAAACATCACGAATTACTCGAGTTCTTTCTGTCAGATCGAGACACTCAGTTCATCTTCGATGTCTGAAATCACTTATGTCAGATGCTTAAGATCAATGCTAAGTTATTCACTGCATATCATTCTCAGACGAATGATCAAACGAAACGTTTTAACGTCATTATGAAACACTATCTTCGTGCGTTCATTAACTACATGCAGAATGACTGAGCTAAATGAATTTCGAATGCTGAATTTTCTGCTAATAATGCTTTCTTGACAATCACTCTAGTCTTGCTCTTTCTGACTAATTTAGATCAAAACTCTCGTCTAAAATTCAAATCTTCGAAATCTCTGTCTTCTGACATCTTCATTCAGTCTTGAGCTAAGCTCATTGATGTCGAGAACTTCACTAAGAAAATGAAAGAACTCATCAAGCATCTTCGTGATGAAATGTTAATCGCTCAAGTCATTTATGAAGTCAATGTCAATCGTTCTCGTCGCTCTTGCTCTCGATACTTTGTCAACGATGAAGTCTGATTAAATGTCAAGAATTTTAACATCGCTCATTTTACAATCAAGCTAAATGATCATCATGTCGATTCTTTTCAAGTTAAACGTGTATTCAAAAAGAATTTTCTGATTGTTGAGCTTGAACTTTCTGAATTCATGAAGATTCATTCTGTCTTTTATGTCACTCTTCTGAGTCATGTGACTATCGACTCTCTGCTCGATCAGCGTCAAGAATCTTGCGAGCTCGTTGTCACTGAAAATGATGAACGAGCTTGATATGTCAATCATATTCTGAACTTTAAGCTCGATCGACGTTATAGCTCTTCGCTACTCAAGTACTATATCGATTGAGAAGATTATTTCTCTATTTGAGAATCTTTCAATCTCGTCGACAACTGTCAAATCGCTCTAGAGAAGTTTCATGTTGTCAATTCTGTCGTCGTTGAATCTCATGTTCAATCTTGCACGATTTCTCATTATCAATGCAACGATTTCTAGTTCTTGTCTAGATCTCGTTTCATCTTAGTTATTTAATCTTGTTCTCGTTTCTCGTTTTCAGTATCTAGTTCTCGATTGTTCAGCATGACAGTAAACTGCTTCAGTTTTCTTTTGTTCTTCGACACTCTCATTATCATTATCTCATCTTGTTCTTTGATCAATCAGTCGCTTTGCAGAAGCTCAATCTTTAAGAAAAGAGCTACTGTCATGATGCTAGGCTGAAAGCTCGATTGAGTCGCATGAGAGTCATGTGACTACATGCTTCTTTCGCGACTGCGCTAGCAGATCTAATTTCTCATGTAATATAGTTGCTTCAAACTCATCTTGCTTTCTTTTCTTCTTGTCTTTCGTTCTGTACACTACTTGTATTTAGATCTGACTCTATCATAACTATCATACATTATATTGATAGTTCTTCAAATCTAGTTTCTGACAGATATGTCTTGAGTGAATATCTCAGATCAAATGCTGATTGTTGACTACAGCATTTAGTGATGCAACAGATCTTTCAATCTCTATGTATCACTTTCTTTGAAGAGTTCTGTTGTCATGTTAGTTTGATTGTCATCTTTGCATTTCTTTTTTTGAGATTTCTATTGTTTATTAAATACAATCATGATATCATTGCAGAACTTATACATGCTCATTTGAACTGCAGATTGTACAACGAGACATTGCATTTCTGAACTGTTTTTGCCGTCAACTTTTCAAAGACTTTGTACTTCAGTTTCATTTACTGATGAACTTTATACAGACTTCAGAGTGATCGCAAATGAAAGTCTTCTCTTGTTGTCAGCATCATTTGTTGTTCTTTGATCATTCTTTCGACGCTAGTAGCTTTGATGATGAAACAGATGTATTCATTGATTCGAAGTTTTCTATTTTCTGAGATAGAACAGCTGATAGTAGAAGCTCAAAATGAAAGCGAGTACTGATAAAAGTCTTAGATTTTCGCAGTACTCATGATCGTGCAGTTTTCACTACGTAGCAATATCATGAAGAGAAGTCTCGATGCTCAGACTGACAAGAAAATTCTCGAAAAAATTTTGAACGAGACTTCAAGTGAATCACGACAGATTCTCAATTGCAATACGAGCGCTAGCAACGAAAGATTCTTCATCACATCGACAGCAAGAAAATCATCGATCGACGATTTGAATGATCTCAGAGAGCTTTACGCGTTCAGCTTATCAGACATTCAAGTAGCAAAAAAGCAAGAAAAGAAAGAAGAAGAGATGATTTTCATGAATTCTGATGTGATTCTCAACATGAAAAAAGAGATCGACGATGCTTCTGATGAGACTAGAATTCTTCTTAATTGCTCAATCTTTTGTCTTTTCGTTCTGACGTTGCGTTGCAGCTTGTATCTCTAAAAAGTTCTCACGTTTCAGCAATTCACGTTCATTCTCGTGCAGCTTCTGCATGTCGACATCACTGAGCTGACTTTCTCAGATGATAAACTTCATCAAGAATTTTCTTGTCAAGAACGAAAGCTTTGAATCAATTGTGCTAATGCTGAAGACGAAGTTTTGAGAATGACAAGATCAATCAAAGAGATTGAGAGCAGAAATTGAAGAGATGAAAAGTAATTCAAAAAATACAGCGAAGCTGAATTATCATCTTTATAAGAAATACAAACAGCAAGAAGCGAACGAGATCATCGAGAATTGAAGCTGATGACATTCAGAATTGAAGAGAGAGAGACATCTAGAAATGCAGAGAGATTCAAGAGTTGTACGTCATCAATGAGATTTATGTAGAGCACGTCTTTCATTCATGATACTGTCATCTTCAGTATCGTCATCTTCAACACTCTCTTTGACAGCATTTTCTTTCACTTACTTCGTCAACACATCTTCAAAGTTCGATATTAAAGCTTACTTTCTTCACGATTACATATTTTTCTCATTGAGCTTGTTTTGCAACTCAATAGCATCTTCACTTCTAATTTTGAGAATTCTACACTCGATTAGAACTTTTGCATCTTCATTTCTATTTCTGAAGTGATTTCATTCTCGATTCTAAGACTTTCATAGACTGTGTTTGAAAACATCTTCATGATAGATCTAATATTCATGAAAGAAGTCTTACGTCTGTAAATCTTGCTCATCACATGTGTGTGTTCATTAATTCATCGTAATTTTCGACTGAGAAACAATCATTCTTGAATAATCTTTACTCTTTGAAAGTTAGCTCTTGTAGATGCACTTGAATCATGATCATGTTGATTTCATCACATACACAAGACATCTTGCAGAAGTTCTTTCTTGATCTCTTCGACTACACAGCTTTCAACAGAATCATAAGAATTCGTTGAATCAACGAGAAAATTGACTTCTTCAGCGTTTTGCACTCATGACAAATTCTATTTCATTATCTTCTTCAATGAAATCTGCTTCAGTCACTCAAGCTAGAGATGCAAGAAAATCTCAAAGTCAAAAACTCGTTCAAACTCTCAATGAAAATGACTCTGACGTCGCTCTCGACACATCATCTAACACTAAATCTTCAGAGATCGTTAACAAAAGAAGTGACAGTGAGCACAAGCAAGATAAAAAAGAAGCGCAGAATGAAGAGAGTTATCTAGAATTGTGTCGTCTATCAAAACGCAGATCAGATGTTGAAAAGTTGCTGAAAGTCGTGATTGACATTCGCGAAGATTTCGATGATAGTCTGATCGTCGTGAATACTGCAGTTCTTGATATCATCAGTCTGAAAAGATTGCTAGATTGTGAAGCAAAATGAGAACATGATGTGCTACATTGTACTCAAGAGAACGCAAGCTCTGATACTGAAGAAAGACTGCTTAATGAAATAAGAAATGAACTACGTTTCTGCAAGATTGCATTTGATGTTAGACAGACTGAGACTGAATCAGCTTTCAAATGCTATCAGATGATTGCAGAAGCTCACGACGTTCATGATGTTTACGACGTTTGAAACGAAAGAGCAGACGAAGAGAATGAAAACGCAGAGTTCGTTTTCTGATTCAATACTAAGATGAATGCTGACAATATCAATAAAGTGATCAAACATCAACATTTGCATACTTAGCAGCGTCGTCTTTACATGATCGTAAGCGATGCAGTAGTGAAACTCTAAGAGATATCACATCTTCTTGAAAAACTTCATGAACACAAGACTGCAGTGACGAGAAAAGCAGTCAATCATTGTTCAACGAGATTTGTACGACTTCGAGCGAGATTAAACAACAGCGAGTAAATCAGCGAGAAATTTTGAAGCATGATTTTGAGAAGAGAAGACGAAGAAAGAACAAGAGATGATGTTGTCATTGCAAACAATGAACAGAATCAACGAAAGAAAATCGATGTGAGAATCGTTATTGCGATCATTCGCGCTGCAATGACTGCAGAAAGTAAAATGTCTTCTCGAGAACTTAATAGACTTTAGACTTTTTTCCTTTCTGTCTTCTTGATATGCGAAGAGACTCAGATTGTTTGTGTAGATAATAGATTGTGCAATGAAATCTATCGTCAAGAGATTGAGAGAATGTATGTATGTCAGATATGATGCTAGAAACGAGTCAGATCTTGCACTTTTCAATCGACGAGAGTCACAAGCTTCAAAACTTTCGAAAGTGTGAATGAGTTGAGCATAAGCTCGTCATCGTTTTTCAGTTCAAGATCTCATCAACAAGACTACTACAAAGCTTTCACGAAACTCTGAAAGTAAATTCGAGCTAGATTAGATGATAGATCATACATAAATCGAAGAAGTTGATCATCTTCACTTCAAATTTGAAGACGCTTTTCTGTTTTGAGAAAAGAAGACTCATCAGAGTATCTGCATCTCTGATCTTCACTCTGCGCTTGAGATGAAAGAGTGATTCAGAGATAAAACGTGTCTGTTGAAACTGAGTTTATATATAACGACAAAGAGCATTTCATTCAATTCTCTTTTTCAACTTCGTTTAAACAATCTTACGTTTTGTCTGATCTTCTGCTGAATATTCACAGTGCAATGAAATCGATCAATAGTAAGTCAATAGCGACGTTTATTTGACAGTAAAAGTAACAAAGACGCAGATTTCATCTTCATGTCATCACTCGTTGAGTATCAATGAACAATCAACGACTCTTGCGTGTTTCTCACATCGTGACAACAGAATGATTAAAAAACAAGATTTCGATCGAAGCAGTACACTTTGTCAGATCTTTGTACTCAGTTAACATCGCTCAACAGAATTTTGATGATTCAATCTTTAAAAATCTTGTCATTTAAATTCTTCAACTTTGTCTTTCAATTTGAGTCTGTTGATTACGCAGTGTGATCAAGACAGTCTTTGACTGTCAAATTTTTCTCAAAAGAGCACATCAATAAATGCTTTGACGAAGTTGTCGAAAAAGAGTACAATGCAACGATCACTGCGATAGATGTGATATTCAATATGAAACTTCGATGACTAAATCAGATATAGAAGTGCTTTTATCAAATACTTAAATTTCTGCCTCATGAATCTCTGCACACTAGTCAATGAAGACAAGAGCGAGATGATGCTGAAACTTAAATAGATATTGTGCAAAACGACAATCGTTTTCTTATCGTGTGTCTGTCTGATCTTCATCATCATCTCAAGAATTCTCAGTCGTACATCGTAGAGCTCATTTCTTTCGCTGTTAAACTCATTCTCATGCAGAATATGACTTCATCTTTCTGCATGTATGATCGAGATTTGTCATCTAAATGTCTTTATTCTTTGCTGTTTCTTTTGAGTTTCAGACTAGTGATTCAGTCTTTCTTCTTTCATTCGAATCAGACATCTAGCTTCTTGTTAGCTCGATTCAAAGATGATGAATGAATGAATGATCTTTCAGTCTCGTCTTTTGTAATGAGACTCTTCTTCTTTTCATCATAAGAGATCTTTAAGATCTCATATATTCTTCACATAAAAACGACGAATTCTTCACATCTTTGACTTGATCACTTCTTTTTAAACTCATCGAACTGAAGCATGACTTTTAGCAAAGCTTTTGAGACTATAAAGTCTGCAGATTCGATGAAAGACAATTCAAGAACGAGTATCACACAGTTGTCTGTCAACGTTTTCGAAGCATTCATTTCAGACTATTCAATCATCTTGAAGTTTCTGCTCGATGTGCTAGACTTTGATATCACTATCGTTGTGTTCATCAATCTTCTGATCTTTGAGCTTCTCACTTCTCTAAAATTTCTTGATCAACATGCATACGCTGTCTTTGAGAAGTACTTTACATGCTTCATCAGCATCGACTCTGACGATGACATCTATTATCACATCATGAAGTGACTTGAAGATCATAAGATATTCATTAACTCACGTAGCTTGATGATCAAGACTGAACAAAAGCATGTCTGAAACTTTCATGATCTGAACACGACAGCGAATGAACTGAATTCAAACACTCTCATCAACTTTAGTAATTGAGATTTCAAATTTTCTTCAAAATTTCAGCTCTACTTTGATCATCATATCTTCTTTCATCAAGATCGATATTTTGAGTTTCGTTGCTTTATTAAACAGATGATAAGAGATAGTGATTTTCGTGAAGCAGAGAGCATTCGACTTATCTGTATTGAACGCTCGTTTCAGTCTATCAAAAATCTCATGAAGAACTGTCGTAATCACTATCTGAATAAGAAAATCGCTCTTATCGTTGTATGCAGATCGATAAGTAAAGAGAATAGAGAAGAACACAATATGTGACAAAAAGTTGCAACGAGATCTTCTAAATTTATGCACACGATCGTCTTAAATCACGATGAGAAGACTCAAGTTCTGAAGAATATAAACGAGTATCTGCATTCAGTCACTCTCAGATGATACGTCGCTCGCGATATTTCTTATCATCGTGAGTATCTGTTTCATGAAGTAAGTATAATTTTATCTCAAAGATCACTAAATGTCTTTTACTCTTGCTGACGTTTTCAAAAGTCTTCTGAAACTGACAAATTCAGTTTTGCCTGAGTCATCGCTGACGTTTTCGACCTTGATATTTACTGCATCTCGCTTGCGAATCGAACTCTTACAGAAGAACACTTGAGAATAATGTTCAGTTCACTGTTTCGACGCTGTGTAGTTCTGCTTGAAGATATCGACAGTGTCGACCTGATTAAACGTCAAGAAGAAGACGAAAAATTCGTCAAATCAGTCAATGACGTGATCGCGAAAATTGACGTCGAACTTAGCAAGATTCTTAAGAACGCTTCGAAGAACAACGAGAAAGATAAAAAAAACAAGAAAATCAGCTTGTCTGATCTTCTCAACGCTATCAATGATGTGACTTCGCACGAAGAAAGAGTTCTAGTGATGACAATCAACTGTTTCGAAAAGCTTGACGAAGCTTTAATTCAATCAGATCGTATAAATATTAAAGTTGAATTTATCATGATCACATGTTTTCAAATCTTCGAGCTCTTCACTTGCATGTACTCTCTCGATGACAGCTCTTCAAGACTCATTGCTACTTTCAGCAAAGAAATTCTTGAACAACAACAACAACAACAACAACAACAAGAAGAAGTTGATGATTTTCTTGCTCAGAAACCTGTCATTCTTCAGTTCTGCGTCAACAAGCTCACGTTCATCGACTCTTTCACTCTTGCAAAGAGTGTCAGCAATTTTGTCATCGTTGCATCTTTCAATAGCTCTTTTCTCAGCGCAGCTGTCACATTCGCATCGATGAAGTTGAAGAATATGACGAAAGACTTTGCGATTAAGTTGTCGAAGAACATGCTTACGTCAGTCGAGATACAGAGATATTTTCTCACGCGAAAGAAGAACTCACGAAGAGCGCTGAAGAAGATGAATGAGTGAAGAGATCAATTGATTGAGACGAAGAAGTTGAGAAGTAAATTGAGTTCTGCGCAGTGATCGAAGACGAAGAAGAGTGAGAGAACATGAATAATATTGAGAAAATCGATACAGTAGAATTTGTAATTAATTACAGATCTATTTACATTAGTTGTTCTTCATCTTGAGTGTGAAATGCGAAATAGCACAATGTATCTGCATTGACACCTATCTGTTTCTCGATGAGACTACAGACTTTTCACCTGATGAAACGTATTGAATCACGAACTTCATGCTACTTTCGAGTTTTGTCAGTTACATCATGTTCGATATTGAATCTGATCATAACAACGTTTTTGATTGACATTTATTCATGACTACTGTATGATAATAAGAATTGAGTCTCGACTTGATACAATTTTTTGTTGATTTTGACTTGACTAATTCGAAACTAGTAAGACGTTTGTCATTTATCAATGACTCGTTTTATTCTTTTTCTTTCTGAACAACAACAATTTTCGTCAAAGCATAATGTCTAGAATCATTGTTTCTTCGCTACACATGCTCTGCTACATATCAGTCAATCTTGCGATTTACAATTTCGTTTGATGTCGCGTTCTCTTCAGAATGAATATTGAGATGAATCTGATTTGAAGCAATGATAGCGAGTTCGAAGTATTTGCACAAGCGCAAAGCAAAGATTTATCTCTTATCTTCAGATATTCTCTGAACTCAAAGCTTTCTCAGAGTCTTTCGAGTCGTGTTGTAAATTGCTACTATAATCTGTCATCAAAGAATGCAAGCGAAACATTCTCTGATTGAGCTGCGATGCGCGAAGCGCTTAATTTCTCGATATGTCGAGTGTAGAATCAGTGCGCGATGCACTCTTCTATTTCGACGTCGAACGTCACATTTAAGATCTACAAGAATGCAGAACGGCAGAATCAATGACGTATATTACACGAGAGCTTGTACAAGCAATACGTCGAGTCACTGTTATCAATAAGCAGTCTGTTTCAAAGCGAAGAAGCGAAGCTGCAAGTCTATTATACAGTTGATTATTCAAGTCTCGTTCAGATCGATCATCTTGAGAAAAGAGATAGAACAGCGATTGTACGCTGCTCTTCAGACTCTGACTCACTTCATGTTTTCAAAGATGTCGACGTTGAAACGTTTTTAGAGTCTCGTGCTGATTTTGAGCATTGAAAAGATGTGTGTTATCATGAGATTTGAATCATTTTCTCGCTGTCTCGACACTTAAATATAATTTCTCTCGCAGATGTCTTCGTCATCGTTCAAAAAATCGAGAACGATCGTCAAGTCTTCATCAACGAGCTGTAGCACTTCAACAATCTCATTCTCTAGTAACTCTCAACTAGATCTTCACTCAGCGAGTTTGTTCAATGTACAGAAATACGCACGTCATGCACTCAAAAGTGCAAAAGGCAAGCTCTACTGCGATCATGTCGATTGTGAAGAGATCATCACGTTTGATCGTAGATGTGAATGAAAGTGAGCATCTTCTTTGATAGTTAAGGCGAAACATCTTCGCTGACGCTGAGATTAGTAAACATATGAACAAACATGAACGATCTTATAGATGCAAAGAGTTGAAATGTATAAAGCGTCAAGATTTTATGTATTCAAGCGAATTACTTAGATACGAGCGTGAGATGCATCAAAAACAAAATTCTCTTGAGAAACTGTTCTTCTGTTCGCACGAAATCTGCAAGCGTAGCTCGAAGAAAGGTTTTCGCGACGAGAGAATCTCAAGAAGCACATGCAACGCATTCACTTGAAAGAGTCTGCTACTGCCTTGCTCACTCAGAATGCATCGATGAATCATACGCAGCATATCGAAAGCAAACGAAAGAAAAAGAACACGAAAGTACACAGAGAAGTCGAAGAGAAATCAGATTCTACTCTATGAGCTGAGCTGAAGAGACTACGAAAGAAGAATAAGCAGATGACTCAGAACAAAAGAAGATTGATGATGAGAAACATGATATTCTCGCAGTATTTCAAAAATGAGAAAGAAGTGTATCTGTACAGAATTAGCAGATCGAGAACTCTTCATTCTCAAGAGTCTATAGCTTCATCAAAATCGATTGTAGATTCAAAATGATCGTATATGAGTATAAGTCATCTAAAATCTAAGACTGCTCGATGAAAGATGAAGAAGAGTGCTTCTCTCATCTCTTAGTCTTCTAGTCGGCTTGCGATCTTGATCTCTGCTCAAGAAGTTCGATGCTGTAAGATATTACGTCGACAAAGAAGATTGTAGATGATCTCAAGAAGAGCAATTCACGCACGACTAAGATGAATGTTAGCTATAGATTCTTATGTGAAAGTCAAGTGTCACGACAGTCGAAAGAAATTATCTGCTTAAGAACACTTTTGCGTCAGATAAAGAAATTGAAGAAAAAGAAGAGAAGATATGCGCAAAGTCAGAAGATTGTTGTCGTTGTTGTAGAAGTTGTTGTGCGTCTTTTAAATCACTGAGACGTCAACAATATAAGAAATGAGACGAGTTAAACAATTGACGTTGAGTATCACAGTAAGACTTATGTTATCTGCTCTATGACAGTATTTCTGATCAATCTTCGATGAGATAACTGATCTTGAACTAGTGAAAATTTGACGTGATTGATGTCATCGCTAATACTTTAGAGTCTCTTTTCTTTCGTTTCGCAATGCTCTCTCGCGTCAGCTAATTATGAGAATCTTCTCACGAATTGAAGTACGTGCAACGTACATTTCTTTTGAACCTAGCTAATGCAAGACAGTTGAAAGAGATCTGACTCTTCGATTCATAGACACTTTACAGTTACTTTCAGCTACATTGACTCTTTTCTTCAGAGAAGGGTTTGAATCTCTTCACGATGACATATTCTTACTATACTCTAGTCTTTTCTCAAGTCAAATCGACATCAAGCTCATTGATGATCTGCTGCTACACACTGTCGTTGCTCAAGAGAATGATCAAAAGACATGAATCAAACTATACGAAGTTCTTGAGCGAATGAGATCATTATCACAATCAATCACTTCTTTTCAATCTCGTCTCGCATTCATATCATCATACAAGCAGACGTCTTGATTCTTCAACATGAGCAGTTTCGCAGACACATTCGAGCAACAGATCACGTAAATTCTCGATGACTATTGTCTCAAATATGATTGAGGCAATTGTGATGCAAAATGTCAGACTTATCGACTCAAAAGTTCAGAATGCAGCTTGAATCACAGCTTGCTTCTCGACATTTACTGAGCTTATGACTTTCATCAATTTGATGACAAATGCTCTATCAGATTCGAGATCTATCAATTCGAGATAGCAGAAAGAAATTCAAGAGTTCACGAATATGTATGCAACGTCATTCTGAACATCGATAAATTGAGATTCGAAGAGATCGTATGACTTTGCTTGAACGTTGCGCACGTTTAAGAAATTTGACGAGAGCGTTTTCGATGTACTTTGATTCTTGCTTGATTCTTCGACTTTGATAGTATCGACGAATAAGATGCTGTAATCAGTGAAGATACTATGATCAGTGAAGATGATATGATCGATGAAGATGATGTGATTGATGAAAATGTTGTTATCGACGAAGATGCTGTTGTAACTGCAAACGAGAACGATACAGCTAGATCAAATCTATTTTCAAATTAATTAGAGATGAGCAAGTCAAGCACTGTCTTGAAGAATCAGGAAATTTTCATCATGTGATGAAAGTTCTTTGCTCTGAGAAAAAGAACTTTCTTAGTGCAATCAGACGATGGAAAATTCTGTTCTTCGACACACAGTATCTGCAACATGATTCACTTTCTCTTTTCACAGCTGTACAGAAAAATCAGAGACGACGTGTAGATATGAGATACATAGAAGGTAAACAGAATAAAAAGTAGACACAAAATAACTAGAATAAAATTAATTCACAATCTAACATTTGACATGTATACAAGAGATACATAATATGATTTCAAATGAGATATAAAGTTGACATTCTCATAAAGTAAACAAGGCAAGTTAATCAGACTTAACAGTTCACTTCAGTGCTTTCATAGTGACAGTTCGAACTTCAAGATTCGATTTATGCATAGTGACTGCGTGATTGACGAAGTAGTCTGAATCATGAATGATCTTCATACAATCTGACAGAGAACATGAAAAAGAACTCAATGAAGTGAGCATAAGCGAAGCTCGATCTGTTCAGCTATTGAGACAATCTTCTCTGATGAATAACTTTGTAATATTACTACTCATTGTAACTGATTTTAGCATGAAAAATCTCAAAGTAGATCACTCGCTTCTTAATTATACATGATGTTCTCAGAGACAACGCGTCTCTGTTAATCTGTCATTGCAGACTGATCACAGCTTCTCATGAATTGAATCTCATGCATCTTCGCTGCATGATTCTGAATGTCACGATTCTAGTCTTGTCAGACTCAATCTTCTAGTCTTGTCAGATTTATTCTCGCTTCGTCATCTTGACTAGTTTCTATTGAGTCTAGCGTCGACTGAGAAACACACATATGTAACCAGCTTCTTTTCTGTAGCTATCTTTCTTTCTTAGCATTTATCTTCTAGTTAAATGACATCTCTATTCAACTCGCTCTAGACAGATCTCTAACATTAGATAAATGCTCATCATCTACTACTCTGCTATCGATGAATAGATGATATGAAACAATCTATTCAGTAAGAAAAATTTGCAAGAGATTCTTCAAATTTGCATCATCATTTTAGACTGCAAGAAATTCTTCGATTCTACATTCATTTTCATCATTCTATTCGCAAGAAATTCTTCAAATAAAGCACTCAATTATTATCTGAAATTCACAAGAGATTCTTTGAATTTTCACTCATCAAAAAACATCAATTCAAAGCATCAATCTCTCATCTATTCTTATCTCAACAACTTCTATCTTCTCTCATCATGATACGCGACGTCGAGTCAGTTGAACTCAGAACAACTCGTCTGCTCAGAAGCACTGTCAGTAGAAGAGTTTCACTTCTACTCATCGATGCTTCAGTTGAAGCTGAGAAAGCTGTCATCTCATGAAACATAAACATCGAAGAACAACTGCTTCATTGAGTCAGCAATCAACTCAACGAAGTCATCAATATGCTGAACGAGCTTCAAAGTCAGCGAGACTTGACTCTACAACTCAATGAACACTGACTTCTCGTACAAGATGATCACAAAAAGAGAGCGAAACAACTAGAAGTCGCTTTTGATAAAAACGATGAGCTAGAGAAAAAGATCAGTCAGCTACAAGGCGAGCGATTGAACTTCAGAGCGAAACAACGTCAAGTCGATCGATCTATGCTTCGTCAAGATACTCAGTCAGCTGAACAATGAGTCAATCAGAAAGAAGCTTCTACGATCTCAGTTTTGATTCGTCGCTCTGAAGTTGAATGAAGCTCGACTTTCAAAGCTTGCTCTCAACGAGAATCTTCTACTCTATCTGATAATGAAAACGATCATCACAAGTTCATCAAGCTTTCGAATTCACTCATCTTCATCGAAACAGATGATTCTATCTGAAAGACATGAAACATCAAAATAGCTGACAAGCTCGATGTCAACGCGAATCATTACTCTACTGAAAAGATTCGTATTGTCTATGTGATTTTCAGGCTAAAAGACGATGCTGATCAGCAAATCTATGCAAAACGTCGTGTTGATGCTCTTTCACTCTATCAGTCACTATCAGAGCTATTGAAACATCTGAAAGAAATTTACGAAGATCAGAATCTGATTCAAAAGTGTCGTTGCAAATATGTTGCTCTGAAGCAGCTCAACAAGCTCTTCAGCTCTTTCTATTCAGAATTCACTAGAATATTCAGCTTTCTGAACTACGACGATATTATTCTGATGAACGACATTCAGAATAAAATCAATAATCATCTTCAGAACGCGTTGTCAGTTTGCCTCATAGAGTTTAGCTCGCTTGATAAGCTCAAGATCTTTCTTCAAGATGTGAATAACAAACAACGAGTCAATTATCAGCTACGTGACGAGCAATGAACAGTCAAATCGATAGCAGCTTCGAAAAAACGTTTCGTTTCTTCGTCGACATCAGCATCAGTCTCGACTACTAGCTATGTTCGACTCGCTACTTTTTTCACCCTCGAATCTGAATGATCAAGAATGTCAATCATCTGCTTCAACTGCAAAGTATCGAATCATCTTTCAAAGAACTGCTCTCAGCTGAAGACTAGTACTTCGACATCTTGTGCATTCATCCCTCGCCTCAATGAGGTCGTCATGTCGAAAGAAGAGAAGAAATTATTTACAGAGAAATCGAAGAATGAGACAAAAAACTAGTGACTTTCATCAAAGACGCGATGAAAGATGTGTTAATTTCTTCAACAACGAGCAGCTCAAATGATCTCTTTGCTTCGAAATCTTTGACTACTGAATGTGTACTATCTAGCAATGAAATTAGTTACTCATTAAAGTCATTGATTGACACTGAAGCAGCTGACTATTCGTTCATTGATGAATTAATCGCGCAGAATGTTTGTGATCATTTGCAAATTGAATCTTTATCTTTAATCAAGCTCAAATCAATAAGGAAATTCGATGATCATTATGCAAAAAAGCTCATTACTCATGCGATTTATTTGAATCTAACTGTTCAAGATCATATGAAACGTTTCGTCTTTATGCTAATCACTCGATTAGATCAACATCAGATGATTCTCGAAAAAACATGAATGAACAAGATCGAGATGACTATTGATATGAGAAATGATCGTCTTCAATTTTCTAGTTTCGAAGCTCATATCAAAGCTTCTATCAAAGCTCATTCAACTGTTCTTTCGAGCAAGAAAATCGCGATAGAACAGAAGAGTTCAATTTCTACTCAAATATTAAAAAGATCTATCTCTTCTGTCATCACTCGACTCAGCGAGAAGTCATCTTCATTCAGTAGAATCGTGAAACCATCTAGTTCAGTCAACTTCGCTTCGCCTTTCGATTCAATGAACATAGCAATGATAGAAGCTGCAGCATATAAATCACTAGTCAAACGATCGAATGTGACTACTTTCGTGATCATCATCACGAAAATCGATCGACTTCTAAAAACAGCTAGAAATAAACTCGAAGATGTAAATCTACAAGAGCTTTCACACGAAGAGATCTTGAAAGAAGTCAAAGCTAAGCTTTCTTCAAAATATCATGACTATCTAGACGTGTTTGATCGAGCGATGACTGATCAACTATCTTCTCATCATCTCTACGATCATAAAATTGAGTTGATCGACGAGAAAACGTCTTCTCGAAGTCGTCTCTATCATATGTCTGATTACAAGCTTCAAAAGATGAAGAATTATCTGATTGAACATCTGAATAAGAGCTTTATATCTT
>JAABUU010001483.1_pt1 | contig 39367 bp, 28 predicted proteins | sample 5559301 | NCBI WGS metagenome assembly JAABUU01 (sample SAMN10711884, study PRJNA513360) | rock metagenome | isolation source: Antarctica rocks | place: Antarctica: Victoria Land, Richard Nunatak white | reverse complement strand
GAAGGTGGCGGCGTTGATGTGGGCCTCCGGAGCGGGTTCGGTCCGATCACCCGTCGTAACCCCCGTCGGAGAAGAATGCCAGAATCCGCTGGCGCACCCAGTCGGAACGATCCCGGAGCTGAGTTCCCCGGGTTTCGACGGCTCGAATCCCCATCGCAACCTCCTCTGCCCGGGAAGGACAATTCCATCCGCCGGGCAAGGAGCACAACCCACTTCGACCCCGAAGGGTGAGCGACGATCTCCCTCGAAGCCGGGTGACCGAGCGGATCGACCCCGGAGCGAAACTCGATCGACGAGCTTTGAAGTATTCGTGGCGCATGATAGCGGGTCGAGAGCCGATCCCCTGCCGACTTCCCGCAAGACTTTAATGATTGGGCGATTGGCATGGACCGTGCTAAACTCTGACGCGTCGACCTCGGGTAACGCCGCGAGTTGTCGCGGCTGATTAGGGGTGAAACCGCCGGGCGTCCGAAACTTGATCTTTCGCGCCGGACTAGCGAAATCCCTGAAACACCATCCCGTGGGCAGTCTGGTCAAAATTCGCCGTCATCCGGGGCTCGATACGATGCGATGGAATCACAGAAGGGCTGACCTGGCTCTTTCGACCCGTTTGCGACAACTGGGAGGATGCATGAATCGCCGTATGGGAACCCTGGTGCTCGCCTCATGCGCGATCGGGATCGGCCTGGGCGCTGCGCCCCGGGCGCAGGTCGCGCCGCCTCCGAACGCCTCGAAGGCGACTCCGAGTTATTACACCGTCGATCGGTCACTCGCCGAAGCGCTCAAGCCCTGGGATCAGCCCGGGGCCGCGGCCCCGGAGAATGCGCCAGGCTGGCGGGCGTTCTTCGACGCCCTCAAGGGCGAGCTGGCCACCTATGGCAATGCCGCCGACGACCGGGCTCGGCTGGTTTCGCTCAACCGCCTCCATCAGATGGACCTGGCCCTCTGGTCGACCGCCTGGCCGCCCGCGGTCCAGGTCCGATCGGCCCTCGATGAGTGGCTGACGCCCCGGGTCCGGGTCGCCTGGGCCGGCCGGAGGTTGGTCGATTACGTCGAGGCCCACCGGGGCGACTCGCCGGGCTCGACCGAGCACTCGCGGCTCTGGGCGAAGTTCGTCGGCGATGACCTGTCCTCCTCGCTCCGGGAATACGAAGGGGCCCGGACCGTCCAGGCCCGGAGCGCATCCTTGAAGCGGCTGACCGGCGTGCTGGCGGCGCTCCGGCGGAACAGTCAGGCGGTCCGCTGGCCCTACTCCGACGAACTCCAGGCCGCCATCGACAGCCTGTACAACCAGCCCAACCTGGATGTCTCGGCCGATCTGGCTTCGCTTTATCCGTTCCTGGCGAACGACGTGGTGACCTCGGGGCCGATTGCCCGGGGCGGGTACGTCTCGCAGGTGACCGCGGGACCCCGGACTGGCTTCGGCCTGATCCCGAGCGACGAGGGGATCGCTTTCTACAACAGCCAGCTTTCCTCCACTTACACCCCGATCACTGACTTCCAGCAGCAGCTCCAGCAGGATAAGAAGGGTCGAAAGGTCGCCAAGCTGTATTACTTCGAGGCGGCGTCCTATGACAACCCGCAACTGACGATCACCGCGATCATCCGGCCCTCGACCGGACTGTCGATTTCCCCGGGATTCGCCCACAGCATCGGCGCCGCCTTCGACGCCTTGCCGATCCAGGGCAAGGGGCTCGCCCGGGGGATCCTGGCGGTGATCGGCCTCAACCGGAACAAGTTGACCCAGAAAGTCGCCCAGCAGGCGATCCCGAAGATCACGCAAGGGGTAGTCCAGGGGGCCAACGACGAGGCGGCCGAGCGGATCCCTGGCGTCGAGGCGCAGCAAAACGCCAATCTCCGGCGGGTCCTCATCGGCAACAACACGGCCGCGATCCAGGAATTCCGGATCACCGACCTGTCGCTCCGGTCGCGGCCCCAGAACGCCCTGATCTCCGGGCGGATCGGGCACCAGGATTTCCCTGACGCCGTCTCGGCCGACATGCCGCAGCCGCCCTCGCTGTACTATCCCAACGCGGGCGTCTCGGCTGACCTTCACCTGGCCTCGATCCTCTCCAACGTGGTGGCCGGGCTTCTCCAGGGCGAGCAGGTCCGATCGGTCGACAATTTGATGATCGTCACCAAGGCCGTCCAGCCGGGCGCATCGGCCAAGGAGGGGGTGACGGTGGGCCGGAACATCGACTTCCCGACCTACCTGAAGAACATCCAGGAAACCCGCGCCGCGAACAACCCCAACGTCACGGCGCTCCGGATCAAGAAGCCGACCGTTCCGCCGGAGTTCGCCGCCGACGAGCGGGGCTTCCTGGTGATCCTGGTCCGCGACTTCCAGATGGACGTGCCCGCCCCGCCGGGTTCGGAGCGTGGTGGCCTGCTCGGGGCGCCCTCGCGAGTCCTCCGGTTCCTGGTGCCCACCGCCGAATTCGTCCTGTCGTACAAGGTTCCCGCCTCGGGTTCGGCCCCGACCGAGGTAGACGCCCACGTTGAGGACTTCGTGTTCAGTTCCGGGAGCAAGGTCCAGACGATCTTCGACGACGAGTCGAAGCCGACCACGATGGGGCCGTTCCAGGCCAACATCGCCCTGGCGGGGTTCCGGACCAAGCTCCAGCAAGCCCCGATCAAGGTCCCGCTGACGAGCCTGAACATCCCGGGCTTCTCGCTCACCCGGATCTCGCCGCTCGACCCCTCGGGCTGGGTCCGGGTCGTCCTGACGCCCAACGGCCAGCCGGTCCGGCCGCCTCAGCAAGCCTCGCAACCGGCGGTCGCGACGGCCCCCGCCGCCGTGATTCAGCCCATCGCCACCCAGACATCGCCAGCGACTCCGGTCGCGGCCCCGGCGGCGACCCCGGTCCCGGCCCCGGCGGCGACCGTCACCTCGAACGTCGCCCGCTGAGATCGGGCGTCCCGATATTCGCCAGGCCGCGCGGACCCCGACCGGGGGCCGCGCGGCCTTCGCCGTCGACCCCGATCCCTTCGCCCGGATCGACCTTCGGTGTGTTAAGATGTCACGATCGAGGGCAGGTCTCCCGATTTCGGGAAGGCCGGAGGGAGGCCAGGGGCGCACGATGATCGCCATCATTGACTACGGGATGGGCAATCTCCGGAGCGTCCAGAAGGCGCTGGAGGCGGTCGGGCAGGACGCGGTGGTCGCCTCGGACCCGGACCGGATCCGGGGGGCCTCGAAGGTGATCCTGCCCGGCGTCGGCGCGTTCGCCGACGCCATCGCCGAACTCCGGCGGACTGGCCTGGGCGAGGCGTTCGTCGAGGCCGTCCGGGCCGGGAAGCCGTGCCTGGGGGTCTGCCTCGGCCTGCAACTCCTCTTCGAGGTGAGCGAGGAGGACGGTGAGCACCGGGGGCTCGGCCTTCTCCCCGGCCGGGTCGTCCGCTTCGCCCCCGAGCCGGGCCTCAAGGTCCCGCACATGGGCTGGAACACGCTCCGGGCCCGGAAGCCCTCGCCACTTCTGGAGGGGCTGGAGCCCGACCCTTCGGTCTACTTCGTCCACTCCTATTACGCCCGTCCCGACGATCCCCGCGACGTGATCGCCGAGGCCAATTATCCCCGGCCCTTCGCCGCCATGGTCGGCCGCGACAACCTGACCGCCGCGCAGTTCCACCCTGAGAAATCCCAGCGCGTCGGGCTGGCGATGTACGCCAACTTCGCCCGGCTCTGACTCTGAGCGGGGCTCGGTTGGGCTCTCACCCTTCGCTTTCCCCACCTGGCGGTAGGATGGTCCCGGGACTCGGGAGGTCAGGAATCATGGTCACGATGCCCACGGAGCCCGCCATGCTCATGGTCAGGGCGTTTGTCGATGCGTCGTCTCGACTCGTCGAAGTCGGGCTGGTCGGCGATGAATCCGATGATCGCTCGCTGGAGTTGACCCTGATGACGGTCGAAGGGACCGTCGCGGTCGGGCTCGCCTCGTTCGATTCCATCTCCCAGCTCGATACCGCCTGGCACACCGCCGTCTACTCCGGGCTGGTGGAGTTCAACCCGAGAATTTCCGAGATCATCCTCGACGGATACCTGGGCTGGCACGAGAGTACAAAGAAGTACCTGCCGATCGTCGATCGCCTTGAGGCGCGAGCGCGTCCGATTGTCGGCGCCGACGCCTTGCGGGCGAGTTTCCGGGAATCCGCGGGGATCATCACGCCCGACGATCAATTCTTCGCGGGCGATGAGCTGGATCGACTGGCCGCGGACGCCGTCTCCGCCCATGAGCAGGGCAAGACCGCCGAGTTCACGGAACTGGACGATTGAACCGACGAACGATCGCCTTCAAAGCGATGATGGCCGACTTGCCTCTCTCGATCCAGGTCGCGGCGTAGGCTGCTTTCCGGTTGTTCAGGGTCAACCCAACTCACCCCGGGCTTCGCCTCCACCGCTTCGGCGAGAGCAAGAAGGGGCAGCACTTGCCCGGCAGCGTTTCCGTGTCCGTGACCTGGAAATATCGGGCGATCCACGTCGAGCAGAGTGGCGTCAACATCTGGTACTGGATCGGGTCGCACGCTGATGATGACGCCTTCATCGGCCGCAAATAACCCGTCGAAAAGTGCTCCCTTGCGGCCCCACCGCCACGGGGCTAGGATCCGGGTTGTTTGAAGGCTCCTTGAAGAACGGGCGAAGGTCGTCTCATGCAAGTGATCCCGGCCATCGATCTGCGGGGCGGCCAGTGCGTCCGGCTCCAGCAGGGTGACTATGACCGGGAGACGGTCTTCGGCGACGACCCGGCGGCGATGGCCGCGCGGTGGGAGTCGGAAGGGGCTTCGCGGATCCATCTGGTGGACCTCGACGGCGCCAAGCAAGGTCGGCCGGTCAATATCGAGGCCGTCCGGGCGATCCTGGGAAGGGTCAAGGTCCCCTGCCAGCTCGGCGGGGGCGTCCGCGATGAGGCGACGATCGCGGCCTGGCTCGACGCCGGGCTCGACCGGGTGATCGTCGGGACCAAGGCCCTCCAGGACCCGTCCTGGTTCCGCTCGATGGTCGAGAAGTACCCGGGTCGGCTGACCCTGGGTCTGGACGCGAAGGGCGGCCGTGTGGCGACCGGGGGGTGGCTCGAAGTCTCCTCGGTCGACGCCGCCGACCTGGCCGGGCAATTCGACGACCTCCCGCTGGCGGCGGTGATCTACACCGACATCGCCCGCGACGGGATGCTCGAAGGTCCGAACCTGGAGGCGACCGAGGCGCTAGCCCTCCGCCTGAAGACACCGGTGACGGCGTCGGGGGGCGTGGGGCGGCTGGAAGACCTGGCCCGGCTGGCGACCCTGCCGGTCGAGGCCTGTATCGTCGGTCGGGCTCTGTATGAAGGGCGTTTCCGGCTCAGCGAGGCGCGGGAACGCGCCGGCGACCGTTCCACGGCACCCTGACGCGGGCCTAGTGACCCGCTTTCCCCCCGTCATTTTCCCTGGGATCGCAAGTGCCGCGGTCGCCGGTCGGGCGAGATCACCAAGCTCAAACCTTGGGGGAGGCGCCATGACCACGACGTATCACATCGCCGACATCCGCAACATTGCCCTGGCCGGTCACGGGGCGTCGGGCAAGACCAGCCTGGCCGATGCCATGCTCCATGCCGCCGGCGCGACCGTGCGCCGGGGGTCCGTGGACGAGGGGACCAGCGCCTCCGACTCCGAGGACGAGGAGAAGCGCCGCCACTTCACCATCGATTGCCACCCGCTCCACTGCGAGTGGTCGGGCAAGCAGGTTCACCTGATCGACTCGCCCGGCTACCCCGACTTCATCGGCCACGCCCTGAGCGCGCTGGCCGCCGTCGAGAACGTCGTGCTGACGATCGCCGCCCCTTCCGGGATCGAGGTCAACACCCGGCGGATCTACCAGGAGGCCAGCCGGCTCAGGCTCGGCGGGCTGATCGCCCTGACCAAGATGGATGGCGAGAACGTCGACTTCCTCCGGACCCTCGGCGAGATCCGCGAGTCGTTCGGGCCCCGGTGCGTCCCGTTCTTCGTGCCGGTCGGCCAGGGGCCGGCTTTCTCGGGAGTCGTCGACGTCATCGACCACCACGACGGAGTCCCCGGCGACTGTCCGCTCCACCCGGCCGAGGCGTACCGGATGGTCGTCGAGCAGATCGTCGAGACCGACGAGATCCTGATGGAACGCTACCTCGAAGGCGAGACGATCCCGCCCGAGACCCTCCGAGACGCCGCCCACCGGGCGATCGCCGCCGGCCAGCTCGTGCCGATCGTCTGCCTCTCGGCCCGGAAGGACATCGGCGTCCGCGAGACGCTCGACCTCCTGGCCGAGATCAGCCTCAAGCCCGACGAGGTCCACCGGTTCGGCCACCAGGCCGAGGGGGACGACGAGGTCGAGCTCTCGCCGCTCGAAGAGGGTGAGCTGGTCGCGCAGGTCTTCAAGACGACCAACGACGTCTTCGTCGGCAAGCTCAGCGTGCTCCGGATCCACTCGGGCCGGATGACGCACGACACGACGCTGGTGAATCTCCGGACCGGCAAGACCAGCAAGCCCGGGCACCTCTACCGGCTCCAGGGGAAGACCCAGGAGGAGGTCAAGGAGGCGATCGCCGGCGACATCGTGGCCGTCGCCAAGTTCGACGACCTCCACATCTCCGACACCGTGACCGCCGCCGCCAACGGCCAGACGCCCCACCTCGCGCTCAACCCGATCCGGTTCCCGAGGCCGATGGTCCCCCGGGCCGTCGAGCCCCGGAGCCGCGAGGACGAGCCCAAGATCGCCGCCGGCCTGGCCAAGATCGCCGACGAGGACCCGACCTTCACCTTCCGCCGCGACACCCAGACCCACGAGCTGGTGATCTCGGGGATGAGCGAGCTGCACCTGGACGTGATCCAGAACCGCCTCAAAACCCGCTACAAGCTCGACATCGACACCCACGTCCCGCACGTGCCCTACCTGGAGACGATCATCGGCGAGGCCGAGGCCCACCACCGCCACAAGAAGCAGACCGGCGGCCGGGGCCAGTTCGCCGACGTCCAGCTCCGGGTCCGGCCCCGAGGTCGCGGCGAGGGGTTCTCGTTCGTCAACGCCGTCAAGGGGGGCGTGATCCCCAACCAGTTCCTCCCGGCGATCGAGAAAGGGGTCCGCGAGCAACTGGAGAAGGGCGTGGTCTCAGGCAACCCGGTCGTCGACGTCGAGGTCGAGGTCTACTACGGCTCGCACCACGCGGTCGACAGCTCGGAGCAGGCGTTCAAGACCGCCGGTGCCGCCGCCTTCCGGAAGGCGTTCACCGCGGCGAGGCCGGCCCTGCTGGAGCCGATCGTCGACCTGGAGATCGTCGCCCCGCTCGACAAATTCGGCGACGTCACCGCCGATCTGGCCACCCGCCGGGGCCACATCATCGGGATGGAAGCCCTCGTCGGCGGCCAGCAGGTCATCAGGGCGACCGCCCCGCTGGCCGAGGCCCTCCGTTACGCCACCGACCTCAAGAGCATGACCGGCGGCCGGGGGTCGTACACCATGGAGTTTCGCTCCTACGACCCCGTCCCGCCCAACGTCCAGCAAGACCTCGTCAACCGCTGGGCCAGGAGCCGCGCGGGCCTCGACGAAGAGTGACAACCCGGAACTCCCGCGAGTCCAACAAGCCGTCGGGCCGGGGCGAGGGAGCCCCGGCCCGCTCTCGATCCGAGGCCATCGCCTCGGCCATCCCTCAGAAGGGATAATTGTAGAGGTTGCCGCCGCTCAGGCCCAGGCCGTAACCGTACCCGTAGCCACCCATGGGCCGGGCAAAAGTATTGATGTTGCTCTGGATGTTCCGGGCCCGCTGCTGGCCACCCTCCGCCGCCGAGATCTGCTCGGCGCGGTCGGGGCCGCCGCCCCGGTCGAACTGGGCCACCGGGACCGGATGCTGGTCGACCTGCGAGGTCGGGGTGCTCCTGTCATAAAATTCGGCATAGCGCCCGACGCCGCCCGGGTTGGAGAACCCGCTCTGGCCTTGCGACGACTCGCGGCTCTTGTAAGGATGATGCGAGGAGTAAGAATCGTTGCGAGGCAACGGGTTATGGCGGACGATCGACCGATGCGCCGCCGCATGGTAGTCCGGATGCGCGGGGTCGGTTGGGATCGGCGGGAAGAGCGGCCCCGAGGACCGGTCTCCTGGCGGAGCCGGCGGGTTCGAAGGGGCCTGGGCCGAGGCCCAAGGGGCCAGCCAGCCGACGACGAGCAGGATGGATGCGACGCGGCGGAGCATGGTGAGGCTCTCCTGGGTGGGGGACGCGACGGCCCGGGACCGGGGGACGGGTCTGCTCCCCTCGGTCATTATAACAGGCGTCGCGATCACTTCGCCGGGATTCGCTTCCGCAACCATCGGGCCGGACGGCCTCGGGCGGCTCAGGCCGGGTCGTAGGCCAGGTTGGGCGACAGCCAGCGCTCGACCTCGGGCAGGGGCATCCCCTTCCGGGCCGCGTAATGTTCGACCTGGTCCTTGGTGATCAGGTCGACGGCGAAGTAGCGGGCCCCGGGATGGGCGAAATAGAGGCCGCTGACCGAGGCGCCCGGGTGCATGGCCAGGCTCTCGGTCAGCCAGATCCCGGTGGCGTTCTCGACTCCGAGGAGGTCCCAGATCGTCCGCTTCTCGGTGTGGTCGGGGCACGCGGGATAGCCGGGGGCCGGGCGGATCCCCCGGTAACGCTCCTCGATCAGCTCGACCGGGGTCAGCGACTCGTCGCGACCGTAGCCCCAATCAACGCGGGCCCGGCGGTGAAGCATCTCGGCGAACCCCTCGGCCAGGCGGTCGGCCAGGGCCTTGGACATGATCGAGCCGGGACTGTCGAGGTCGGCCTCCAGCTCGCGATCGAGTTCCTCGGCCCCGTCGCCGGTCGTCAGGGCGAAGGCGCCGAGGTAATCGAGACGACCCGAGGCGACAGGCGCGAGGTAATCGGCCAGGCTCCGGAAGTCCTTCTGCCCCTCGCGTTCCCACTGCTGGCGGAGGGCGTGGATCCGACAGCGCTCGGCCGACCGGGTCTCATCCGTGTAGATGATGATGTCGTCGCCGTCGGAATTGGCGGGGAAGAAGCCATAGACGCCGTTGGCGTGCAGCCGCTTCTCGGCGACGATCCGGTCCAGCAGCGCGGTCGCTTCCTGGAAGGTCTTCCTCGCCACCTCGCCGACGACGGGATCCTTGAAGATCGCCGGATACTTCCCCTTCAGTTCCCAGGCCATGAAGAACGGCGACCAGTCGATGAATGGGACGATCTCGCCGAGCGGCACGTCCTTCAGGACCCTGGCGCCGAGGAACCCCGGCCGGTCGATCGTCGCGGTCGACCAGTCAGGGGCATAGCGGCGGGCGAGGGCCTCCTGGTAGGGGACGAGCCTGCGCTGGGTCTTCCTGGCGAAGGCGGCCCGTTCCTTGGCCTGCATCGCGCGGTTCTCGCGGTCGATCTCGGGCCGGGCCTCGGGGCGGTTCAGGCGGTCGACGACCCCGACGCTCCGCGAGGCATCCTTGACGTGGACGACCGGGCCTCCGTAGTGCGAGGCGATCTTGACGGCCGTGTGCTTGGCGCTGGTGGTGGCCCCGCCGATCAAGAGGGGGATCTGAAAGCCCTCGCGCTCCATCTCCTTGGCGACGTGGACCATCTCGTCGAGCGAGGGCGTGATCAGGCCCGAGAGGCCGATCATGTCAACGTCGTGGTCGCGGGCGGCCTTGAGGATCTTCTCGGAGGCGACCATCACGCCGAGGTCCACCACCTCGTAGTCGTTGCAGCCCAGGACGACGCCGACGATGTTCTTGCCGATGTCGTGGACGTCCCCCTTGACCGTCGCCATCAGAACCTTGCCGCGGGCCTTCCGCCGGCCGCCGACCCCGCCGGCGGCCAGCTTCTCGGCCTCCATGAACGGCTCCAGGTAGGCGACGGCCTTCTTCATCACCCGGGCGCTCTTGACCACCTGCGGCAGAAACATCTTGCCGGCCCCGAAGAGGTCGCCGACGACGTTCATGCCGTCCATCAGAGGCCCTTCGATGATGTCGAGCGACTTGCCGAACCGGCCCCGAGCCTCCTCGGTGTCGGCGTCGACGAAGTCGGTGATCCCGTTCATCAGGGCGTGCTTGAGCCGCTCCTCGACCGGCGCGTCGCGCCAGGCCAGGGCCTTGCTCTCGGCCTTCTTGCCCTTCTTCTTGACCGTCTCGGCGTACTCGGTTAGCCGGTCGGTCGCGTCGGCCCGACGGTTGAGCAGGACGTCTTCGACCCGTTCGAGCAGGTCCTTGGGGATCTCGTCATAGACTTCGAGCTGGGCGGGGTTGACGATCCCCATGTCCAGCCCGGCCTTGATCGCATGATAGAGGAAGGCGGCGTTGGCGGCCTCGCGGACCGTGTCGTTACCCCGGAACGAGAACGAGACGTTGGAGACCCCGCCGCTGGTCTTGCACTCGGGGAGCCGCCGCTTCAGCTCGCGGACCGCCTCGATGAACTCGACCGCGTAGTTGGCGTGCTCCTCCATCCCGGTCCCGACGGTCAGGATGTTGACGTCGAAGATGATGTCCGAGCCGGGAAATCCCACCTCCTCGGTGAGGAGCTTGAACGCCCGCTCGCAGATGGCGACCTTGTGGTCCCTGGTGACGGCCTGGCCCTCCTCGTCGAAGGCCATCACCACGACCGCCGCCCCGTAGCGGCGGACCTTCCGGGCCTGCTCCAGGAACTTCGCCTCGCCTTCCTTCAGGCTGATCGAGTTGACGATCGGCTTGCCCTGGACGCACTTGAGCCCGGCCTCGATGACGGCGAAATTGGAGCTGTCGATCATGACCGGGACTTCCTGGACGCCCGGCTCGGCCGAGACCAGGTTGAGGAAGCGGGTCATGGCGGCCTCGCCGTCGATCATCCCCTCGTCGACGTTGACGTCGAGGATGTTGGCGCCGGCCTCGACCTGCTCGCGGGCGACGGCGACGGCCTCCTCGTATTTCTCCTCGCGGATCAGGCGGGCGAACTTGCGCGAGCCGGTGATGTTGGTCCGCTCGCCGACCATCAGGAAGTTGGCGTCAGGCCGGACGACCAGCGGCATGCTCCCGCAATAGGCGGAGAGAACCGAAACGTCGGCCACCTTCCGGGGGGCGACCCCCTCGACCGCCCTGGCGATCGCGGCGATCCAGTCGGGCGTGGTCCCGCAGCAGCCGCCCACCAGGTTGAGCCAGCCGTTCCGGGCGAACTCGCCAAGGGTCTTGGCCGTGTGGTCGCGGTCGCCCAGGAACCCGCCGAAGCCGTCGGGAAGGCCCGCGTTGGGGTAGCAGCTCACCCGGGTCCGGCTGATCCTCGCCAGGCTCTCGATCTCCGGCCGCATCTGGTCGACGCTGATGGCGCAGTTCAACCCGACGCTCAGGGCATCGAAGTGCGAGACCGACAGGTAGAACGCCTCGACCGGCTGCGCCGAGAGGGTCCGGCCGCTCTCGAAGACCGTGCCCGAGATCATCACCGGGAGGCGATTTCCGGACTCCTCGAAATACTGGTCGATGGCGAAGAGGCACGCCTTCATCACCAGCGTGTCGAACGAGGTTTCCGGCAAGAGGAGGTCCACCCCGCCCTCGACCAGGGCGGCGATCTGCTCCTTGTAATTGGTGACCATCTGGTCGTAGCTGACGTCCCGGCGCGAGGGGTCGTCGCCGATGCCCATCGAGAGCTGCTTCTTGGTCGGGCCGATGCTCCCGGCGACGAACCGGGGCTTCCCGGGCGTCTTCCGGGTGTAGGCGTCGGCGGCCCGGCGGGCGATCTCGGCGGCCCGGACGTTCAGCTCGCGGACGTGGTCGTCGAGGCCGAACTCGGCCATCGAGAGGCGGTTGCTGTTGAAGGTGTCGGTCTCGATGATGTCGGCCCCGGCCTCCAGATAGGCTCGGTGGATGTCCTCGATCATCTCGGGCTGGGTCAGCGCCAGGATCTCGGTGCAGTTCCGGAGGAGGTGCGAGTGCCCGGCGAAGCGGGAGCCACGGTAATCCTCCTCGGTCGGCTCGTGGGCATAAATCATCGAGCCCATTGCGCCGTCGAGGATCATGATCCGCCCGGCCAGGATCTCGTCGAGCTGGACTTGAGCGGACGGCTGGGCTGTGTGGGACATCGCGGGGCCAGCTCGCATGGGTCGGTGGGTCCGGTGGCCGAGGGCCCCTTGGCCCCGTGGGGGCCGTCCCTGGTCGCGACCCTCGGGAGGTCTGCGGGGGGTCGGGCGGGTCGCCGGGTCCGGCTGAGACGGTCCTACCGGGCGGTGGGGCCGGGATGATTATCCGATCGGTCGCGATCGGCTGTCAAGCTGGAGTACGCAGGCGTGAACGTCAGCCCGAGACTGCCAGGAGTAGAAGGCCAGCGCCGATGAGGTAAGCCCAGATCACGAGTTGCGTCCGCGCCGAGGGGAACAAGTGCCGACGCCGCTCGTTCCAGCGGACGAAGACGCCGGGGCAGGCGTGGCGGCGACGATTCGGATACGACCCGGTCCGGCCGCAATCCAGGCAGTGGTACTGGATCAGCCAGGGGAGAGCCCCCAGCAGGCCGGCCGAGAGCACGGCCAGCGGCGGGAACGGCCCGCGATGCAGCCAACCGGCGAGCGGCAACCACTCGACCAGCAGGAATGCCGCGAGGAAGGGGTTGACCACGACTCGCTGGAGTTCGAGCGGGTCGAAGTCCCGGAGCCGGACCGGGGCGGCCGGGGCGGGGTCGAAGTCGGGGTCGGCGGGCTGGGGCCGGCGGGGGGCTTCCACGGCTCGGCGGCCTCCGGGGCCCGACGGCCGGATCGGCCCCGGTTCCCCCAGGATCTTACCCGATCGGTCGTCCGAAATGTGCTTTACAACCGGGGCCGCGGAGTGGAACAATGGCGGTTTGCCATCCCGACCGGGCCTGACGAGGGCGGCGACGTGCATGAGGAAGCGATCCGCAAGGCGGACGTGCTGATCGAGGCGATGGGGTACTTCCGCCAGTTCCACGGCAAGTTCACCGTCATCAAGCTCGGCGGTTCGGTGATGGAGGACCCCGAGTCGCTCCAGGCCCTGCTGGTCGACGTCGTCTTCATGCAGACCGTTGGGATGCGGCCCGTGGTTGTCCACGGGGGCGGCAAGGCGATCACCCACGCGATGGAAAAGGCGGGCCTGGTGGCCCGGTTCGTCCAGGGCCGCCGATACACCGACGACGCCACGCTCGACATCGTCGCCCGGGTCCTCGCCGAGGAGATCAACGAGGACACCGTCCGCCACATCCGGAAGTTTGGCGGCCGGGCCTCCGGCCTCCACCACAAGACCCACCAGTGCCTCTACGGGACCCGTCTGACCTTGACCGGCCCCGACGGCCGGCCGATCGACCTGGGTCGCGTCGGCGAGGTGACCGAGGTCGACGCCGACCCGATCATCGACCTCTGCCTGGCCGGCGTCGTCCCCGTCCTCCCCTCGCTGGCCGAGGACGATGATGGTGGCCTGCTCAACGTGAACGCCGACACCGCCGCCGCCGCTGTCGCCATGGCCCTGAAGGCCGAGAAACTCGTCTTCCTGACCGATACCCCCGGGATCCTGCTCGTCCGCGCGGATCCCTCCAGCCTCCTCCCCAGCCTGACCCCCGACGATTGCCGCGACCTGATCGCCCGGGGGGTCATCGACAAGGGGATGATCCCCAAGGTCGAGGCCTGCCTGGCCAGCCTGGAAGCCGGCGTCAAGAAGGCCCACATCGTCGACGGCCGGCTTCGCCACTCGCTTCTCCTGGAAACGTACACCACGACCGGCGTCGGGACCGAGATCGTGCTCGCCGCTTCGCGGGCTTTCAGCGATCAGCGGTCAGCGATCAGCACGGACAGGGTGCAGGTTCAGATTCATGCCAGGGCGAACGGACTGGGCTAGTCCCGTGTCATTCCGAGATCGTCCCCAGGTGACGCCACCGGGCCGACGCCCACTCACCCATCCCACCGGCGGACAACGGGCCACCCCCGCAAGCAGGAGCAACCCCCTTTGGCGCAGGCAACCACCCAGACCTCGGCCGAGACGATCGCCCAGTTCGATCGCTACGTGGTCCCGAATTACCGCCGATACCCGGTCTGCCTGGTCCGGGGCGAGGGGTCGTGGGTCTGGGACGCCGAGGGACGGAGGCTCCTGGACTTCTTCCCGGGCTGGGGCTGCAACCTGCTGGGCCACTGCCCGCCCCGCGTGGTCGAGGCCGTCCGCGACCAGGTCGGGCAACTCATCCATGTGCCGAACACCTGGTACATCGAGGCCCAGGGGGCGTTCGCGCAGGCCCTCTCGGAGCGCTCGTTCGGCGGCCAGTGCTTCTTCTGCAACAGCGGGGCCGAGGCCAACGAGGCGGCCATCAAGATGGCCAAGGCGTTCGGCCACGCCTCGGGTCGGTACAAGGTCGTGAGCATGGAGAACGGCTTCCACGGTCGGACTTACGCCGCCCTCTCGGCCACCGCCCAGCCGAAGTATCACGCCGGGTTCGAGCCGCTGGTCCCCGGCTTCTCCTACGTCCCGTTCAACCACCTGGAAGCCCTGGCCTCGGCCCTGGACGATCAGACGGCCGCCGTGATCGTCGAGCCGATCCAGGGCGAGGGGGGCATCAACCTCCCGGCTCCGGGATACCTCGAAGGGGTCCGCCGACTCTGCGACGAGCGCGGCGTCCTCCTGATCCTCGACGAGGTCCAGACCGGCCTGGGCCGGACCGGCGAATGGTTCGCCTACCAGCATCACGGGATCGAGCCCGACATCCTCACTTGCGCCAAGGCCCTGGCCGCCGGCGTGGCGGCGGGCGTGGCGATCGCGACGCCGGACGTCGCCGCGGCGCTCAAGCCGGGGATGCACGCCAGCACCTTCGGCGGGAACCCCATCGCCTGCCGGGCCGGGCTGGCGGCGATCGAGACGATCGAGGCCGACGGGCTCTTGGCCCGCGGCCGGGCCGTCGGCGAGCGGTTCCGCTCGCACTTCGAGCGGTGGCGGGCCGAGATGCCGGGCCTGGTCCGCGACATCCGGATCAGGGGCGTGATGATCGGCCTGGAACTGTCGGTCGACGCTTCGGCCGTGGTGGTCGACTGCATGGATCGGGGGCTCCTGATCAACGCGACCCACGGGACCGTGATCCGGCTCCTGCCGGCCCTGAACGTCGCCGACGAGCAGATCGACGAGGGTTGCGCCACGCTGGCCGATGCGCTCCGCCGCGTGGCCCCGCAAGCGTAAAGGGGGGCGTCCGGTGACCCGACACTTCATCGACCTGTTCGACATCTCGCCCGCCGAGGCCGCCGAGCTCCTCCACCGGGCGGCGAGCCTGAAACGCGACGACCGCCAGCACGGCCAGCGCCCGCAGCTCCTGGCCGGCCGGACCCTGGGGCTGGTCTTCGACAAGCCTTCGCTCCGGACCCGCGTCAGCTTCGAGGCGGCGATCACGCAGCTCGGCGGCAACGCCATTTTCCTCAACGGCAAGGACGTCGGCCTCGGCGTCCGCGAGAGCGTGGCCGACTTCGCCCGGGTGATCAGCCAGTACGTCGACGCCCTGGCCGTCCGGACGTTCTCGCAGACGACCATCGAGGAGCTGGGGCGGCACTCGACGATCCCGATCATCAACGCCCTCTCCGATGCCTCGCACCCCTGCCAGGCCCTGGCCGACCTCCTGACCGTCCGCGAGGCCCTGGGCGAGCTGGCGGGCCTGAAATTCGTCTTCGTCGGCGACGGCAACAACGTCGCTCGGTCATTGGCGCAGGCCTCGGCACTGTTCGGCGTGGACTTCGTCCTGGCCTGCCCGACCGGTTACGAGTATCCGGCCGCCTTCGCCGCCCGGTTCGCCGAGGCTTATCCCGGCGTGACCCTGGCGATCGAGAATGACCCCAGGGCCGCCGTCGCCGGGGCTGACGTGGTCTACACCGACGTCTGGGCGAGCATGGGCCAGGAGGACGAAGTCGAAGCCCGGAAGGAGGTCTTCGACCCCTTCCGGGTCGATTCGGCCTTGCTGGCGCTGGCCCGGCCCGAGTCGATCTTCCTCCACTGCCTGCCAGCCCGGCGGGGCGAGGAAGTGACCGACGAGGTTCTCGACGGCCCCAGCAGCCTGGTCGTCCCCCAGGCCGCCAACCGCCTCCACTTCCAGAAGGCGCTGCTGGCCTGGCTCCTCCGCGACAACCTGGCCGAGGCCGAGGGCGACGGAGACATCTTGGTGAAGCGTAAGTGATCTATTCCTCGTTGATCTTCGCGAGTTCCCTCGCGAAGAACATGGACTCAGCGAGCCGTTCGGTGAGGGGCCGTTCGAGGTACGAAACCTTCACCTCCCGCAATCCCGGGCCTTCGAATGGAACTTCGAAGAGTTCACCATGAATGGCTCGATATTTCTTCAGATTTTCGAGATGGGCGTTATGGCCATCGATCGAGGCGACCCGGGCCTCCATGACTGACCACCCCTCCATCGTATCCCAAACGTCCCAATAGACCTTTGCACCTTGATGAATCTCTTGCTTGGCATCCAGCCAGGTGCTCGCCCCGATGGCTCGCTTCGCTTCGACGAGCGACAAGTGGAAAACCGAGCGAATCATCCTGAGGAGCGCGATCTCGTCGAGGCTGTCGGCCTTGCCTGCTCGATAGACTTGCCCGGCGTTGGACCCTCGATCTTTCATGCTCTCATGTTTTTCATAGCTTTCCATGACGATTCACTTTCGTCTTCGGAGGCGGGAAAGGTCTTCGCGGGTATCTCCATTGGGAGCAGGAACGGGCCGCACTATTCAGCGTGAGCCGTTCTACGATCCTTGTTTCCTTCCTAGGACGCCGTCTCCCTTCGATCAGACCTCCGGGTTAACAAAAGGTCATCTTTGAATGACACCTGCTGATCCTTATCGAGAGATGTACCGAACCGGGTCAGAATTGAGACCGCCGGTGACGGACGGCATGCTAATTGAAGTCTTCGAAGCGGTTAGACAACGGGCCATGGATTCTGCATCCGGGCCGACCTTCCCGGAGTCTTCGCGAGCGAACTGGATCATCTGGGCCACTATCGGGTTATTCGTATTCGGCCGAACGGAGCATCTCGAGGAAGCTCTCGAGCGGCTCAATCGTTACCCCGAGACGAGTAGAAGTCATCCATGCCGAAACTTTATCCAAGCAATTCCCCACCTCTTACCCCTCAGCGACGTGCTCTGGAGTTCGGACCGCGCGGGCGTCGCGACCTGGTATAGAGACAACAAGGATCGGCTGAAATGGGATGAAGAAGCCGGTCGATACTACCTGGTTACAAGCTGAGCTACCTCCGCTTCGACTCCGTCGACTTGATCTTCGCCCGCGAGGACTCCGCCGGCAACGCCCAGTGGTATCTGCAAGACCGCTGTACCCCCACCCAGGACATCCGGTTCAGTGTCTTCAAGCCTTTGGAAGTCCTGTCTGATGAGGAGTCTTTCCAATTTCGCGTGAATCACCGCGCCGGCGAATCACTCCAGTTCGATCAAATTCAAGGCTTGGGCAACGGCCCGCGATCGGGTCCGGAAGAAAAGGAAATCTTTTAAACCACCTCCGGGGTCATTGATCTCGATGATACCGCTTCGTAACCGGCTTCCTGTCATCTGAACCATGGCGATGCCCGGGTCACCCTCGGTTGAAAGCTTATAGACAATCATGCCGCCTCGGAAGAACGATTATATTTGATCAGAATCAAGCCCTAGCTTCTCCAATGCATGAGAGGCCGAGATATACTCCATAATCAACCCCGATTTCGTCTTCATCCGTCCCGCTTATCTCGGTCACCTGGCAGCAACTTCGAAGCCGGAACGATCGCCAAATTCAAGTCGATCGTTCTTTTATCGTTCTTTTTGAGACCCCCCATGCCCCGACACGACGGCCGAAGTCCCCAGGAGATCCGCCCGGTCGCCATCGAGCGCGGGTTCGTCCGGACCTGCCCCGGGAGCGTCCTTTACCGCTCGGGGGCGACGACCGTGCTGGTCACGGCGCACCTCTCGGACAAGGTCCCGCCGTTCCTCGAAGGCAAGGGCGTCGGCTGGCTGACCGCTGAGTACGCCATGCTCCCCGGCAGCACCCCCTCGCGGAAGTCACGGGGGCCCGACGGCCGGGCCACCGAGATCCAGCGCCTGATCGGCCGGAGTCTTCGGGCCGTGGTCGACACCAAGATCCTCGGCCCCTGGACCATCCACGTCGACGCCGACGTGATCGAGGCCGACGGCGGGACCCGGACCGCCGCAATCACCGCCGCCTTCGTCGCCCTCGCCGATGCCCTCCGCGTCACCTTCGGCAAGGCCGCCCACGGGATCCTCACCGACAGCGTGGCCGCCATCTCCGCCGGGATCGTCAACGGCGAGCCGGTCGTGGACCTCGATTACGTCGAGGACTCCCAGGCGGAGGTCGACATGAACGTCGTCCGACTCGGCGGCGGCGGCCTGGTCGAGGTCCAGGGGACCGGCGAGCACGGAACCTTCTCGCGGGCCCAGTTGACGGCCCTCCTCGACCTCGCCGAGGCCGGGATCGACCGGCTCAAGCACCTCCAACGCGAGGCGTTGGGCGAGGGTTGGCTGGGGTGAGAACTCGAAGGGATGGCGGGCGATCGAGGCCGGTTTCGTCGGGGTGAGATCATGAAAGACGAGGTCTCTCTCGAAGAATCCGAAGAAGGCTTCGCCGTGTCCGTTCCCGGCCTGCCGGGTTGCCACTCTCAGGATGAGACGGAACAGGAGGCTCTAGAAAACATCGCCGACGCAATCCGAGAGTCTCTTGCTGCAAGCCATGACCGGATCCCGCGAGCGCACGTCCGCGAAGTCGAAGTTCAGGCATGCCACGACGGCCAGGCGGGAATCACCTGGATGCCATCCGCGCCTTGAAGAAGGCGGGTTTCTGGAGCGAGCGCCAGGGCAAGCTTGTAATCATAACCGACGGGGTCCGGACACTGACCAGTTCGCGTCATAATCCCATCCATGGGATCACAATGGGCAACATCGTCCGGGATGCCGGCCTCGACGTTGATACGTTTCGCTCGATGCTTCGAGCCTCGGAGAGCCCCGCCTTGCGGCCCGGATCCCCGGCCCAGTCTTGGGATCCGGGCCGCTCGGCGGGCCTTAAAAAAATTCTTGATCCTTGCGGTCACGGATCGGATCAGACCACCGCCGGGACCTCGAAGCCCTTGCGGTAGGGGCGGGTGAGCATCGCGTCGGCCTGCGAGTCGTCGACGAACGACTCGGTCGAGGGGTTGATGTGGAGCTTCCGGCCGAGGCGGTAGGCGATGTTCCCCAGGTGGCAGTAGGCGCTGGAGAGGTGGCCCTCCTCGATCTCGCCGTTGAGCGACTTGACGTCGCGGTTCCGGACGGCCTGGAGGAAGTTGGCGAAGTGGTCGCCGCCGCCCTTGCCTCCGGGGCCCTTTTCCAGCTTGGGGCCGAGGTAAGCTTGCCAGTCGGTGTAGCTGCTGATGGCCAGGACGCCTTCGGTCCCGTAGAAGAGGTCGCCGATCTTGACTTGCATCTCGTCATTGGTCGGCAGGCCGCGGACCTCGAACTGGAGCAGGGCGTCGTCGAACTCGAAGGCGACGGACTGGGTGTTCGGGGTCTGGCCATCGTCCTTGTAGCCGTACCGGCCGCCGGAAGATTGGACGGTCTTGGGGAACTCGTTCTTGCCCAGTCCCCAGCGGGCCAGGTCCATCTGGTGGATCCCCTGGTTGCCGAGGTCGCCGTTGCCGGTGTTCCAGATCCAGTGCCAGTTGTAATGGAGCTTATTAGGGTTGTACGCCACCTTGTCGGCCGGACCGGTCCAGAGGTCGTAGTCGAGCCCTTCGGGCACGGCGGCGTCGGGCTTGTGGCCGATCGAGCCCCGGGGCTTGTAACAGAGGCCCTTGGCCATGTAAATCTGGCCAAGCTTGCCCGAGCGGAGGAAGGCGATGGCGTCCTGGATCCCCTGGTGGCTCCGGCATTGAGTTCCGGCCTGGACGATCCGGTTGTACTTCCGGGCCGCCTCGACCGCCTTCCGGCCTTCGAGGACGTTGTGGCTGATCGGCTTCTCGACGTAGACGTCCTTGCCCGCCTGGCAGGCCCAGATCGTCGCCAGCGAATGCCAGTGATTCGGCGTGGCGATCGAGACGGCGTCGATCATGGGGTCGTCGAAGACCCGGCGGAGGTCCTGGACGTACTTGGGCTCGGAACCGCTGATGAGCTTGATCGCCTTGGTGGCCGGGCCGATCACGTTCTTGTCGGCGTCGCAGATCGTGGTGATCCGCGCGTCCCGGAGCTTGAGATACGAGCCGATGTGTTCCATCCCCCGGCCCCGGACCCCGATCACCGCGACCCGGATCTGGTCGTTCGGCCCCGCCTTCTTGGCGTCCTTCGCCCTGGGCTCGGCGGGGGCCTCCTCCTCGGCCCGGGAACGGGTCGCGGCGGCCTCGAACGCGGAGAGGCTGGTGGCCAGCGCGGCCGAATGCTGGAGGAACCGGCGACGGTCGATCGCGGGCATGGCGGCGAGACTCCTGGTCGTGGGTCGGACGGGCCTGATCGGCGGGGATGATGACCTTGATGAGAACTTTCGGGGACGATCGCGTCAAGGGGCCACGCCTTGAAAACGAGCCAGGGCCTTTCAATCGAGCCGCAAAGGGGCATCAGCGCGCCGGATGAACGCGAGCCCTCCGCCTCGCAGGGCGAAAGTGGAGGGCTCGCGGTCGATGCTCCGGGCGGTCACTTCCCGCCGGCCAGCTCCTGGGCCAGGCCGTCGGCCCGGTAGATCGAGCGAAGGGCCTCGACGATCGCGCGGGAGTCGACCGAGACGGCGCGGGCGGTCCGGTCGTCGTAGGCGAAGTCGAGGACGAGCGAGTCGACGTTGCCGTCGAAGATCAGGCCGACGACTTCGTTCTGGCGGTTGACGACGGGGCTCCCGGAGTTCCCGCCGATGATGTCGGCCGTCGAGATGAAGTTCAAGGGCGTGTCGAGCCGGAGCCGGCGTTCCTTCCTGGCTTCGGTCCAGCTCGCCGGGAGCCGGTAGGGGGGCTGGTCCTCGTGGGCCCTGGCGTGGTCGAACGCTCCGCCCATCGTGGTATAGGCGGGGATGATCTTGCCTTGGGCCTCGATCGCCTTGACGGTCCCGAAGGCGAGCCGGAGGGTGAAGGTGGCATCAGGGTACGTTGATTCGCCCAGCTCGGCGAACCGGGCGCGGGCGATCAGGGCGTACTGGACGGTGTCGACGGCCTCGACCTCGTCCTCGAACCGCTTCCGGAGGGCCCGGGCATCGGCGTCGACGGCCAGAGCGAGCCGGATCATCGGGTCGTCGCTGGCCTCGATCGCCTTGAGGCCCCCCTCGGCCAGGGCCTTCCGAGCCTTGACGTCGGCCAGGCGGGTTCCTCCCACGAGTCCGGCGGCGGCCTGCTCGGGGGTCCGGCCCCTCAGGACGCGCTCGACCATCGGGTCATCGGGCATCCGCGACTTCCAGAAGGCGAATGAGCGGGCGAGCTTGGCCTTCTCGAAATCGGGATAAACCGGGGCCTCGGAGAACAGCTCCAGTTCGAGCGACTCCAGGGCCGAGTCGCGGTACTCGCGGAGCCGGTCGGCGTTGGGCCGGGGCTTCTCGGCGGCGAGCCGGACCAGCGTCCGGGCGATCCCGAAGAGGTGCGAGTCGAAAGCGAATCCGCGCTCCAGGAAGTGATACGGCCGGACGATCTCGGTCGAGACCTTCTTGGAGGCGGCGATCCGGTCCCAGGCCCCGGCGAAGGTGGCCTTCTTGTCGGGGTCGGCGTCGATCCGGTCGCGGAGAGCCTTCTCGTCGGCGGCCTTCCGGGCCATCAGGGCGGGATCCTTGAGCCCTTGATAACCACCCTCGCGGGCCTTCCGGCTGTTCTGGATCCCGAAGAGATCCTCCTTCGACTGCCGGAACTGCTCGGGCCCGAGCTTGCCGTAATCGAGCAGGAACGCCTCGCGATCGTGGAGCATCGCCAGGAGGAGCGGGAAGCTCTGGTCCCGGAGGTATTCCAGGTGGGCCACGGTGAACAAGCGGCTGGTCCGCCCCGGGTGGCCGGCGACGAAGGTCAGCTCACCTTCCTTGGATCCGGCCGGGCTCCAGGCCAGAAAGTGCTTGGGCCGGACGGGCTTGCCGTCCTCGTAGGCCCGGAAGAAGCAGACGTCGAGGTCGTAGCGGGGGTACTCGAAGTTGTCGGGATCGCCGCCGAAGAAGGCGATGTCGAACTCGGGGGCGAAGACCAGGCGAACATCGGTGTACTTCTTGGAGACGTAGAGCGCGTACTTGCCGCCCTGGTAGAGGGTGACGACGTCGCTCCGAAGCCCGGTCTTGTCCAGCGACTCCTTCTCGATCTTGGCCATCGCCCCGCGGCGGGCGGTGTTGGCCGCGGCGGCGTCCATCCCGGGCCTGGCCGCCTCGTTGACCCGGTCGGTCACGTCCTCGATCCCGACCAGCACGTTCAGTTCGAGGTCGGGCGCCTTGACCTCCTCGGCGTGGGTCTTGGCGTGGAAGCCGGTCTTGAGGTAGTCCTTCTCCTGGGTCCCGATCTTCTGGAGGGTGTCGGCCCCGACGTGATGGTTGGTCATCACCAGGCCGTCGGCCGAGACGAACGAGCCGGAGCCCCCGCTGTTGAACCGGACCGCCGACGACGCCAGGTGCTCGACCCAGCCCGGCGGCGGCTCGAAGCCGTAAGCCTCCTTGAGGTGGCGGAACGGCAGCTTGTCGAACGCCCACATCCCTTCGTCGGCAAGCACGGTCCCTCCCAGCGCCGGGGCAACCAGCGCGATCGAGCAGGCGATCCTTCGAAGCGAAATCATGGAGCGATCTCCGTCAGGCGGACGTAAATGATTAACAATCAGAGGTCTTCCTCGCGCCCCTTGACGCCCTCCGAAACGGCCGCCGGGTCGTCCCCCTTGAAGAAGACGCCCAGGCCGCAGAGCAACAGGACGACCACCATGAACCCGAACGCCCCCAGGGCCGGCCAGGGGCTGTCATTCCACGAGGCCGGGAACCGCCGGGACAGGTCCAGAGCGTTCGTCACCCGGGCCGGTGCCAGCGCCAGCATCGCGATCAGGATCCCGGCGATCGCGCCGCCGGCAATGTAGCCGCTGGAAAGGAGCACGGCCGGGCTGGAATCCGAGTCCTCGGCCCGGGTCCGCCGGATCCGGTCGACCGCCACGCGGACCAGGCCGCCGGTGAAGATCGGCATCGAGGTCGATAGGGGTAGGTAGACCCCCACCGCGAACGCCAGGGCCGGGACGAACGAGAGGTGCATCAGCCCGGCGATCAGGACGCCCAGGATCACCAGGCCCCAGGGGAGCTTGCCCCGCATGATCCCGTCGATGATCAGGGCCATCAGCCGGGCCTTGGGGGCGTCGTACTTCCGGACCTCGGCGCCGTCGTCGCTGTGGTCGACCCGGCCGTTGATCGCCGGGTCGATCAAATAGCGGGCCCGGCCCGAGTCGTCGACCAGGTACTTGCCCGGCTCGGCGCCCGGGATCGGGTCGACGACCCACCAGACCTTGTACGACTGGCCGTCGGGCCCGGCCTCGGTCGCCTTGAGGGTCGAGGCGTCGACCGCCGCCGTCGGCAGATATTCGGCCTTGCTCGTGACGACCGTGCTGGCCTGGTTCAGGAGCAGGAGGGTCGATCCGATCACGACCGCCGAGGTCAAGGCCCCAACCAGGATGGCGAGCTGCTGTGACCTCGGGGTCGCCCCGACGAGATAGCCGGTCTTGAGGTCCTGCGAGGTCGTCCCGCCGTTGGAGGCGGCCACGCAGACGATCCCGGCGATCGAGAGCGCCGCCACCCGGTACTCGGTCCCCTGCCAGCCCATCAGGACGAAGACCAGGCAGGTCAGCAGAAGCGTGGCCACCGTCATCCCCGAGATCGGGTTGGACGACGAGCCGATCTCGCCGGTCAGCCGGGACGAGACGGTGACGAACAGGAACCCGAACACGGCGATCATCAGGGCACCCGCGATCCGGCCGGCGAGTCCGACCTCGGCCGGGAACAGGCCGGTCGTCGCGATCGCCGCCACCAGGCCCGTCGAGCCGAGGCCGACCAGCCAGAGCGGCAGATCCCGCTCCGTCCGGGCCGCCGTGCGGACCTCGCCGTCGCCGGACCGGGCCAGGTCGCCCAGGCCCGAGCGGATCGAGGCCAGAATCAGCGGGAGCGCCTGGAGCAGGCTGATCACCCCGCCCGCCGCCACCGCCCCGGCCCCGATGTAGAGGATGTAGGCGTCCCGGATGTCCTTGGCCGACATGGCGCCGATCGGCTTGGTCCCCGGGAAGATCGGCGCCAGGCTGCCCGAGCCGAACATCGAGATCGTCGGGGTCAGGACCAGGTAGGCCAGGACGCCGCCGGCGAATGTCACCGAGGCGATCCGGGGGCCGATGATGTAACCGACCCCCAGCAGGATCGGCGACACCTCGCAGGTCAGGACCGCCGCCTTGAAGTCCCGGAACTTTTGCGCCGGATACTGCTGCCAGAGCTTGAGGGCCTCCATCAAGACCTGATAGGCGAACGCCAGCCCGAACCCGGTGAAGACGGTCCGGGCGCTGGAGCCCCCCTGCTCTCCCACGATCAGGACCTTGGCGCAGGCCGTCCCCTCGGGGTAAGCCAGGCTCCCGTGCTGTTTGACGATAAACGCCCGGCGGAGCGGAATCATCATCAAAATCCCCAGGAGCCCGCCCAGGGCCGCCACCAGCATCACCTGAACGGCCTTCATGTCATAGCCCAGGATCATCAGCGCGGGCATCGTCACGCCCACGCCAAAGGCGATCGACTCGCCGGCCGAGCCGGTGGTCTGGACGATATTGTTCTCCAGGATCGTCGCCGGCCGGGCACCCGTGACTTTCGCGAAGAACCGGAACAGCGTGATCGAGAGGACCGCCACCGGGATCGACGCCGAGACGGTCATCCCCACTCGGAGGACCAGGTAGAGCGACGAGGCCCCGAAGACGATCCCGAGGATCGCGCCCAGGGCCACGGCCGACCAGGTCAACTCCGGTATCGCTGCCGAGTCGGCGACGTAGGGCCGGTGCGACGGGCGGATTGCCCCGTCGAGCGTCCCGGCCACTCCGGGCTCGGGCGGAGGATGGACCGACATTGTCCGCGACTCCCCGGGTGAAGGCCGGGCCGCGAGACCGGGGGCGTGAGGTCGCCCCTCGCCAACCCCCCGGGCGGTCCGGGATCGCACCACCTTAACCGCGAGGGCGGTCCCGGGAAAGGAGTCGGGCCGGGCCCGGGGCGATCAGACCGCCGCGACCGTCATCCGCTCCCGCTCGTGCTGGAGGATGGACATCCGGTCGATGATGTCTCGGAGCACGTGGATCGGCGGCTGGCCGGCGTCGATGTCGAAGATCCGCGCGGGGTCGTAATAACTGAGAGTCTGATAGGTCTCGTCGTAATAGGTCTTCAGCCGGCGGCGGATCACCTCCTCATTGGTGTCGTCGAGCCGATTCTCGCGGAGGGCACGGGACTTCAGTCGCACCATCGCCTTGGCGTTGTCGGCGATCCGGAGGTGGAAAATCTGCGCAACGTCGAGCATGTGGTCGAGCCGCTCGGCCTGGGTATAGTTCCGGGGCAGGCCGTCCAGGACGAGGGTATGGATCCCGGGCAGGAGATATTCCTGTAATTCCAGGATCTTGATGTGCCGCTCCCAGATCCGGACGGTCAGGTCGTCCGGGACCAGGAGCCCCTGCGAGGTGAAGTCGACGATCTCCTTGCCGAGCGTCCCGTACTTGGGGAGCTTCCGGAAGATGTCGCCGCAGGAGATGTGGACCAGGTCGGGAAGCTGCCCCAGGACCGAGCCTTGAGTCCCCTTGCCGCTGCCGGGCATGCCGAAGAGGAGGATGGTGCGATATTTCGGCTCAGCGGCCATGATGTCACCTGGACCCGGAGGGGAGGGCGAGCCAGCCGGCCCGTCGTCGGCGGGGGAGCGGCACTCGCCATTTCACCCTACCATCATCGTGCCCGGGGCCCTCGACCGGCAACCCATCTTCGACCGGATTCGACACCCACGCCTCAGGACCCTCGGATCCATCCCGACCCCGCCATTCTCGGTTCATCGGCGAAGCCTGGCGCGCGGCGTCCCTCAACGGGGAAGCCTGAAGGAGCGCCGCGCCCTTGACGCGACACCCCTGCGGAAATCGATGGGACGCGGCTCAGGAGGTCCGGCGGGCGACCTGGTTCGAGGTGTTCTCGGGGACCTCGGGCGACTGCCAGTCGAACCAGCTCGGGTTGAACTCGATCCGCCGCTTCTCGTGCATGGCGATGTTGGAGGTCAGGGCGATCACGGCGTCGGCCAGGGCGACCTCGCCCCGGCAACGGGGGCGGTGCTCCTTGTCCTCGTGGTAGTTCGAGGCGTCGCCGTGGCGGACGCAGTAGGCGAAGTGCTCCAGCTCCTCGCGGTAGCCGCGCGAGGGGTCGGCCGTGGCGATGGCCCCGTAGCTCGCCGCGGCGGTCGGGCCCGCGACGCTGGGGAGCGCCTCGACGACCGGCTTGCCGCCGGCCCGGGTCTCGACGGTGACGCTGGTCGACTTCGGCGCCGACGCCTTGCCCGGGGCGTTCTTGTCGATCTCCTTGTAGAGCAGGATCTCCTTCTCCCCCTCGACGATCATCGTCCCGCGTGTTCCCATCAACTCCTCGCCGTATGTCTCGAATGCGTTGGTGTTGATCGACGAATAGGAGACGACGACGTGGTCCTTCTCGGCCTTGCCGGGGAACTCGAAGTTGACGAAGACGTGGTCGTCGACCTCGCGACCGTCGGTGTAGAAGAAGGTCCCGCCGATCCCGGTGACGGCGATCGGGTGCTTCTTGCCCAGGAAGATCGAGCAGGCGTCAAGCTGGTGGCTCCCGAGCTCGGCCATCAGCCCGGCGCCGGTCCGGTTGAAGAGCCGCCAGCGGACCAGTTCTTCCACGCTCTTGTAGCCGTATTTGGCGAAGTCGACCTTCTCGTCGACCTGCGGGATGTCCTTCTTCCAGCTGTCGAAGTAGAGGACGTTGCCGGCCTTGTCCTTTTTGTAGACCGGAACCCCCTTGTCGTCGTAGGCCAGCTTCCCCTCGCTGGTCTTCTCGATCTGGGGGCAGGCGTTGTTGCGGTGCCAGAGGGCCCGGATGGCGCGGATCTCGCCGAGGTGCCCCTCCTGGACGAGGTAATTCGCGTTGTCGTAGAGGGCCGAATAGTGCCGCTGGTGGCCGATCGCCAGGAGCCTGTTCTTCTCGTGGGCGACTTTGACCATCTCCTTGCACTGGGAGATGTCGTGCGCCATCAGCTTCTCGCAGAAGACGTGCTTGCCGGCCTGCATCGCCTTGATCGCCACCGGGGCATGGAGCCAGAGCGGCAAGGCGATGACGACCATCTCGACGGCCGGGTCGGCGAGCATCGCGTCGACGTCCTGATACCTCGTGAGCTTGGCGACATCCTCGGCCGAGTAATCCTTGTGGGCCGAGAACTCCTTGACCCCGCGTTCGAGCTGCGACGGCCGGATGTCGCAGAGGCCGACGAAATCGAGGTAGGCCCGGTTGTGGTAGCGGATCATGGCCTGGCAGCCTTCGTCGCCGGTCCCGATCACCGCGGCGCGAACGGGGGGCTTGTCGCCCATCTGCTGGTAGCCGAAGTAAAACGCGCCCAGGCCGGGGGCGACGGCGGCGGCCTTGAGGAAGTCGCGGCGGGTCGAGCCGATCACCTCGTTGGCGTTGGCACGCCCCAGGGCTCGCTGGTCGGGGGTCAGGTTCAGCATCGGTCGCTCCGTGAGGGCGTCAGCGGTTCTTGAACTTCCGGCGGTCTTGCGGGGCCGGCCGATCGGCCCGGGGCGTGTCGACTTCGGCCGCGTCCCGGGCCCGACGCCCCCGGCCGATCCAGCCGAAGAGCAGGGCGTCGACACCGATCCAAAGTCCGTTGGGCGTGCTGGCCAGCACCAGACAGGCAAGCATCTCGATCAGGTTCTTGTTGACGTAACGATAATGCCCCTCGGTGATTCCTTCGGGGAGACCCGGCCAGGGGGGCATGCTCAGGTAAAAGCTCAGGAGGTACGCCGCGCCACCCAGGGCCGCCAGCGGGGTGAACAGCCCGAGCATCAGGCAGAGCCCGACGGTGCTCAGGCCCCACATCGTCAGCAGGTCGATCTTCTGGAGCTGGTTCAGGGGCGGGGCGTACTCGCCGGCCTCCTTGACTTGCGCGGGCGAGGCCAGGGCGACCAGACCGATGCGGAGACCGGAGGTCCAGGCGTCGACAATCTTGACCAGATCCTTGCGGTCGGCCTCGACGAGCTTGCGGTCGGCCCGGGCGTTTTCGATCTCGTAGGCCAGGGCGTCCGGCTTGCGTTCGATGGCCTCGATCTCGCTCAGGTCCGCCAGGTACTTATGGACCTTCTCGCGGTTCTCGATCGACTGGAACCAGTCGTCGGCGTCCTGCTGGGCCTTCTTGAGAACCTCACCGGCCTTCTTCTGCTCGTCCTCATCGAAGCCATAGTGGTTGGCGACCTGGTACATCTCGGCCGACCACTCGTCTTTGAGCCGGGACGGGTCGAGCTTCTCGCGGCTGTCGACGTCGGGAACCAGCGCCCGGAAGCGTCGGGCGAGCGGGCCGCTGGCGTTCCGGAGGTAGCCCTCGGACGAGAACGCGGGCCCGTCCGGGATCGGGAAGATCCGGGCCAGGATCGTCGCCTTGCCTTGCGGGGTCGACAGGATCTTCTGGGTCCCCTCATAGAGGAAGTGCCAGCCGATCGCCAACCGGAGCAGGACCAGGAACAGGGCGCCGAAGAAGCCGGGGTAAAAGCGACGAGGGGCGGCCAGGGGACTTCTCCTTCTTCATGACGCGGGGCGTCGGCCGGAGGTTCAGCCCCGGCGCGGCCGGGGCGTGTAATCGGCGTCGGTCAGGTTCAGGGCCTCGACCCGGGGCGGGCCGTCGGGATCGGGACGGGTGACGAATAGGGCCCCGACGTCGGGGCGATCGGCCAGCAAGGGGGCCGACCCCTCGGGGCCCAGCAGATAGAAGGCGGTCGAGAGCGCGTCGGCCTCGGCGGCGGTCGGGGCCAGGACGGTCACCGAGACCGGGCCGGCCTCGGGTGGCTCGCCGGTCCGGGGGTCGAGGATGTGGCCATAGATCCGGCCTCCCGCCTCGAACCGCTGGAACAATGCCCCCGAGGTCCCCATCCCCCGGTTCCGGAGGTGGATCGTCCCGAGCGGGAGGTCGGGCAAGGTCGGGTCGGGGAGGGCGACCTGCCACCGGCCGCCGAAGTCGTCGGGAGGCGACCCCAGGGCGTAGAGGCTGGACCGGCCGCCGTGGATCAGAGCCCCGGTCGGCCACCAGTGCCCCCGGATGACCTCAACCGCCCGGTCGATGGCATACCCCTTACCGATGCTCCCCAGGTTCACGACCACTCCCGGCCGGTCGAAGGCGACGGTCGACCGGGTGGGGGCCAGGGTCAGGCGATCCGAGCCGGTCCGGTCGAGGGCGTCTGCCAGGGCCTCGGGTCCGGGAACCCGCTTCGGGCCCCGGGTGAATCCCCAGGCCAGCGAGAGGGCGCCAGCGGTCACGTCGTAGGCCCCGCCGGTGGCCCGGCCGATCGCCAGGGCCCGCTCCAGGAGTTGGAACAGGCCGGGCTCAACCTCGACCGGGCCGAGGTGGGCCGATCCGTTGAGCCGGCTGACCTCCGAGTCGTCGCGGTAGACGGTGAGCTGGGCTTCCAGCTCCTCCACCACGTCCAGGGCCCGGGTCGCCAGCTCGACGGCCCCGGGGACGCCCGCCCCGAGCCGGACCTCGAAGTACGACCCCATCAACGGCCGGCTGGCGTTGATCAGCGAGTAGGTGCCATTCAGCGGAGCGGTCGGGACGACCGGCGCGGGAGGCCGGCGGCGAAACATGTCGCGCCGGCTGACCAGGCGTCGCGGGGGTCCATGCTCAACGCCGTCCGGAACCATGGCGCGGCCATCCAGGGGACGAGGGGCGATCTGTCGAAGCACACAGAGGGCGGCCGTGCGTGAGCCGAGCGCGGTCGCTCATCTTTCGAGTATAGCGAAAACCGATCCCCCGAAAAGGGGCTAGTCATTTCGCCACGGATCGGCTCGACCGAGCAACCGGAAACCCATCAGGAAATTCGGTACTCCCACAAGCATGACATCCCAGCAACCACGTCGCTCGGTTGCCCAGAGATCGAAGCCCTCGCGGCATCAGCCGCGCCGTCGTCCCGGGATCGGCCGGAAAAACGAAGCCATCGGATGGATGTCTCACGAGACAAGAAGTTTGGAGCATGGCAAGCACCGGGGATCCGCCGGTCGAGGCTCGCGACGAAACGAACCCAAGGGATCGCCGATCGCTCGCCATCCTGGAGATGACTCGATTCAGCCCGGGAAAGACGAAGCCAACGCGCTCGACCTCCGCTCCCGAACGAACCCAACGCGCGATCCCGAAGGACGGGGGCCTGGTCCGTGATCGTTCCCCAGAGGAATAAGATCGTGTTGGCGAGGCTTTCTTAGCCGGGTTTTTCCGTCGAGCAACCGATTGCCGGGGGCGAAACGGTGATCGGAGGAGCCCGCAATCCGTCAGGGACGCTCGGAGGTTGTGCTACGATCCCGGAGGAGGGCGGCCCTCCCGATGGCTCCGAGGTCGGCCCTGATGGGTCGCGGATCGGGGCTCCGAGTTCACGTCTTTCGCGGACCCCGAGGCGGCGCATGATCTGGCTGTCGGTCGCGGCGATCCTCGCCGCCTGCTCCGCCTTCTACCCGGCACTGTGGCTCCCTCGTCTCCCCCGCCTCGCGGTCCTGGCGATCCTGGCGGCGGTCGTGGTCCTGGCGCCACTCCTGATCGACCGGAGGCTGGCCCTGGCCCGGCTCCTGACGGCGATCTTCGCGGCGGCCGAGGCGATCAAGCTGCTCGACCTCCACCTCGGGGTCGATCGGGGGCATCGACCGGGGCTCGCGGGATTCCTCGGCTTCCTGCTCAACCCGACCTCGGTCGTCCAGCGGAAGCTCGGCGAGGGGCGACGGCCGCCCCGGGCGTCCGACCTCCGGCGGCTCTTGCTGGCCCTGGCCGGGGCGGCGGCCGGCGGATCGCTGGTCGGGCTCTTGTTCCGGGTCGACTGGCCGAGGTATCCGTTCGCGGCCGAGCACTCCGCCAAGGTGATCGCGTTCTTCCTGGCGCTGATCCCGTTCCTCGGGGCAGTGACGTCGTCGTGGCGGCTGGTCGGGGGCCGGGGCCGCGACTTCATGGACAACCCGTTCGCGGCCCGGACCCCGGCCGACTTCTGGCGGCGCTATAACCGGCCGGCGCAGGAGTTCTTCCGCGAAGACGTCTTCAAGCCGCTCGGCGGCCCGAGGTGGCCGCTCCGGGTGGCCCTGGCGACGTTCCTGGTCTCGGCCCTGCTCCACGAGTACGCCTTCGACATGGGGGCCGGGCGGATCCAGGGCTACCAGTCGGCCTTCTTCCTGATCCAGGGCGTGGGCGTGGTCGCCACCATGAGGATCCGCCCCAAGGGCCCCGGCCGGTTCCCCTGGATCGCCGCGACCCTGGTTTTCAACCTGGCCACCGGGGTCCTGTTCTTCGCGAGCCTGAACGAGGTCGTCCCGTTCTACGCGACTCGGTGAGGCCGGCCCACCATTCCGCCCGGGAGGTGGCCAAGCCGCCCTCGGTCCGGTAAATTGGCGGCTCCGATGGTCGGCCCGAGGGAGCCGCCCTGCCCCGCCGGTCCGCCCCCGGGAGCGATCATGCAGCCGCTGGATTACGGCGTCCTCGTCCTCTACATCGTCGGCTGCACGGCGCTGGGGGCCCGGATCGGGTCGGGCTCGGGGGCGAGGGGGCTCAAGGGGTATTTCCTGGGCGAGGGCGACATCCCGGCCTGGGCGGTGATGATCTCGATCGTCGCCACCGAGACCAGCGCCGTGACCTTCCTGAGCGTCCCGGGGAACTCGGTGAAGGGGGACATGACGTTCCTCCAACTGGCCCTGGGGTACATCCTGGCCCGGGTGGTGGTGACGGTCGTGCTCCTCCCGTCGTACTTCAAGGGGGAGATTTACACGGCGTATCAGGTGCTGGAACTCCGGTTCGGTGGGGCGACGCAGAAGGCGGCTTCGGTCCTGTTCCTGGTAACCCGGACGCTGGCCTCGGGGCTCCGCCTGTTCCTGGCGGCGATGGTCCTCCGCGAGATCACCGGGTGGAACCTGACGGCGTCGGTGGTGGTGATCGGGCTCTCGACCCTGGCGTATACCTACCTGGGCGGGATCAAGGCGGTGGTCTGGATCGACGTGATCCAGTTCGGCGTCTACCTGGTGGCGGCCGGCGTGGCGCTGACGATCCTGATCCGGCAGGTCCCGGGAGGGTGGGACGCGATCTGGCACCGGGGGCTGGCGGCCAACAAGTTCCGGGTCTTCAACCTGGGGTTCGACGGCGTCGCCCCGCCCCGGACGGTCGGCGAGGCCGGGAGGGCTTTGTACGGGATGCTCACCCAGACTTACACCTTCTGGGCCGGGCTGATCGGCGGGCTGGTCCTGGACACCGCGACCCACGGGGCCGACCAGATGATGGTCCAGCGCTACCTGACGGCCCGGTCACAGCGGCAGGCGGGTTGGGCCCTGATCGGCAGCGGCCTGGTGATCCTGACCCAGTTCGCCCTCTTCCTGACGATCGGGGTCGGCCTCTGGGCGCTCTACCAGGACCAACCGCCGACGCGACCGCTGGTCAAGAACGACGAGTTCTTCCCCTATTTCATCGTCCACTACCTGCCGACCGGCCTGCTCGGACTGGTGATCGCGGCGGTGTTCTCGGTGACGATGAGCACGGTCTCGGGGGCCCTCAGTTCGTCGGCGTCGTCGACGGTCAACGACCTCTACCGCCCGCTCTTCCCCGGGGCGGACGAGAAGCACCTGCTCCGGGTCTCCAAGGGGATGACGGCGTTCTGGGGCGTGGTCCAGATGGGCGTGGCGCTGGCGGCCGAAGGGCTCAGCAACAGCGTGGTCGACAACGCCCTGGCGGTGGCCTCGTTCGTGACCGGGTTATTGCTCGGGCTGTTCCTGCTGGGCGTCTGGACCAGGAGCGTCGGTCAGCGGGCGGCGTTCGTCGGGCTGATCGCGGGGATGGTGGCGGTTTCGGCCGTGAAATTCCTGACGGCGGTGGCTTATCCCTGGTATGCCCTGGTGGGATCGGGGACGGTGGTGGCGGTCGGGCTCCTGGCGAGCCGGTGGATCGCGGAGGAGCCGAAGCCGGGTCACGGGCCCGGGGATCTGGCCTGAATCGGCCGGCGGATCCGAGAGTCTCGCGGAACCCGACGGCCACGCGGGCGACCATGCAAAACAGGAATACGCCAGGAAATCCTGCGTGTTCGGGACCAATGACAACCAGAGGCCATCCTTCATGAGACGCGCCATCGCCTGGTTCCTCGGCCTGACCCTCTCCGCCCCGGCCCTCGCCGCGCTGCCCGAGGCCAAGCCGGAGGCGGTGGGCTTCGACCCGTCGAGGCTGGCGCGGGTGGACGACGCGATCGCCCGGGCGGTGGGCGAGAAGAAGGTCCCGGGGGCGGTGGTGGTGGTCGGTCGGCGGGGGAAGGTCGCGCTGGCCCGGGCCTACGGGCGGCGGTCGGTCGAGCCGATGGACGAGCCGATGACGCGCGACACCGTGTTCGACCTGGCGAGCCTGACCAAGCCGGTGGCGACGGCGACCTCGGCCATGGTCCTCCTGGAGCGCGGCAAGTTCCGGTTGGAGGACCGGGTGGTCGCGTACCTCCCCGAGCTGAAGGGGCATGGCAAGGACCGGATCACGATCGAGCAGCTCCTCCGGCACCGCTCGGGCCTGATCCCCGACGACCCGATCGCCGACTACGCCGAGGGGCCGGAAATGGCCTGGCGGAAGATCGGCGAGCTGGAGCCGGTGGCGGACCCGGGCGAGAAGTTCCTCTACAGCGACGTCGGGTTCCTGGTCCTGGGCCGGCTGGTCGAGAAGGTGTCGGGCCAGTCGCTCGACGAGTTCGCCCGGGCCGCGATCTTCGACCCGCTGGGGATGATCGACACCGGCTTCCGGCCGGTCGGTGGGGCTCCCGACGACCCATCGCCCTTGGCCCGGGTGGCCCCGACCGAACCCGAGGGGGGGAAGATGCTCCGGGGGGTGGTCCACGACCCGAGGTCGCGGGCGCTGGGCGGGGTCGCGGGCCACGCCGGGCTGTTCGGAACGGCGGACGACCTGGCCGTCTTCGCCCAGATGATGCTCGACGGCGGCAAGGGGCCCGACGGCCGCCGCGTCCTCGCGCCGCTGACGGTCCGGGCGATGGTCGACCCCGGCTCGACGCCCGAGGGGCAGCGGCGGGGGTTGGGGTGGGACGTCGACACCCCCTACAGCGGCCCCCGGGGGAGCCTGTTCGGCCCGAGCAGCTTCGGCCACACCGGGTTTACCGGGACGAGCCTCTGGGTCGACCCCGAGACCGAGACGTTCGTCGTCCTCCTGACCAGCCGGCTCCACCCCGACGGCAAGGGGACCGGCCCCGGCCTCCTCCGCGCCGAGGTGGCCACGCTGGTCGCCTCGGCGATCGTTGATGCGACCCCGAGACTGGTCGACCGCCCCTCGGCCGCCCTCGGGCCCGTCCTCCCGAAACCTCCCGCCACCCGGCCGGTCGACTGCGGGGTCGACGTCCTGGTTCGCCGGGACTTCCGCGACCTCCGGGGCAAGCGGGTCGGCCTGGTCACCAATCACTCGGGCCGGAGCAAGGCGGGCGTCCCGACGATCGACCTCCTCTTTGGCGCTCCAGGCGTCGAACTGGTCGCGCTGTTCAGCCCCGAGCACGGGATCCGCGGGCTGGTCGACGTTGAGGTCGCCGACGCCAGGGACGAGAAGACCGGCCTGCCGATCTTCAGCCTCTACGGCAAGTCCCGCAAGCCCTCTCCCGAGAGCCTGTCGGGCGTCGAGGTCCTGGTCTACGACATCCAGGACGTCGGGACTCGGTATTATACCTACATCAGCACGCTCGGCCTGGTCCTGGAGGCGGGCAAGGAGAACCAGATCCCGGTGGTCGTCCTGGACCGGCCCAACCCGATCGGCGGGACGGCCGTGGCGGGCCCCGTGCGCGACGCCGACTTCGCCTCGTTCATCGCCCATCACGCGCTCCCGGTCCGGCACGGGATGACCGTCGGCGAGCTGGCCCGGCTGTTCAACACCGAGCGATCCATCGGCGCCGACCTGTCCGTCATTCCCTGCGAGGGCTGGCGGCGGGCCGACACCTTCGACCGGACCGGCCTGGAGTGGGTCAACCCCTCGCCCAACATGCGGAGCTTGACCGAGGCCCTGCTCTACCCCGGCGTCGGGCTCCTGGAGGCCAGCAACCTGGCCACCGGCCGGGGGACCGACACCCCCTTTGAACGCCTGGGCGCCCCCTGGATCGACGACCGGGCCTTCGCCAAAGCCCTCAACGAGCTGGCGCTGCCCGGGGTCCGGTTCGTCCCCGTCCGGTTCACGCCCCGGGAGCGGCAATACGCCGGCCAGGAGTGCAAGGGGGTCCAGATCGCGATCACCGACTGGGCGACCTTCGAGCCGGTCGACCTGGGGATCGCGCTGGCGATCACGCTCCGGTCGCTCCACCCCCAGAAGTGGGAACCGGCCGGATTCCTCAAGATGCTGGCCGACCGCGACGCCTACGAAGCGCTCCAGGCCGGGGGCGACCTCGCCGCGATCCGGGCGACCTGGGACGGCGAACTGGCGGAGTTCGCCAAGGTCCGGGGCCGGTATCTGATCTACAAATAGTCGCGCAACGGGGTCGGTGTTCAATCGAGGAGGCCGATCTTGGGAAACGCCGCCGTCACGATCGAACTGACCGCCGATGAGGCGTTGGTCCTCTTCGAACTCGTCTCGCGATTCAGCGACTTCGATCAACTTGACATCGTGGATCAGGCCGAGGAGGTGGTCCTCTGGGGGTTGCAATGCTCGCTGGAGAAGCGGCTTGTCGAGCCATTTCTACCGGACTACCGCGAGCGACCGGGGCAAGCCCGCGACAGGCTCCGGAACGAGGTGGAGTAAACGACCCCACGGCTAAAGCCGGGGGCTTTCCAGCTCGGAGTGGCACGATTGCCGGCCGATTCCTTCGGCCCTCCGTCCAGTTCAGGGAGGTTTACATCACCCTGCCCCGACCCTCTGGGGCCGGGAGTTTTCGAGACGCCTCGCGGCGTGTCTCAACGTCGATCGTTTTACGGAGCAGACGGTTAGTTGCTCCAACGCCATACGATCACTGGTTGCCAAAGAACCGGGAGTGCCTTCAAAGCCGTTGCTCCCGGAACAATTGTCCATAATTCAGCGGTGGTTTCCAGTCGTGTTTAGTTTAATCAACACACCATTCCTCCCCACGGCTAAAGCCGGGGGCTTCCTGGCTAACTTTGGTGAGCGATGCGGACGACCCGGACGCACGGAGGTTGGACTTGAGCGACCCCGAAGACGGTATCCGGGAGACCCGGCGCAGGCTCCGGCTGGCCGCCTGGTGCGTCCTGCTCATTCCGGCGGCCCTGGCTCATCCCGACGACGGCGGGCCGGGCCGCCCCCGGGCACCTCGGCCGGAGGGGGGGCGAGCCCGGGGCCCGAACATCCTGATCCTGGTCGGCGACGACCACGCCGGGGGCCTTCTGGGGTCCGATGGCGACCCCAGGGGGGCTACCCCCCGGCTCGACGGCCTGGCCCGGCAGGGGGTCCGGTTCGACCGGGCTTATTGCAACGCGCCGGTCTGCACGCCGAGCCGGCAATCGTTCCTCACCGGGCGGCTCCCGCATGCCGTCGGGGTCACCCGGCTGGAGACGCCCCTGCCCGAGGACGCCGTGACCCTGGGCGACTGGCTGGGCGACCTGGGCTACGACACGGCCGCGTTCGGCAAGATGCACTTCAACAGCAAGGCCAGGCACGGCTTCTCCGAGCGGATCGACACGCCCGACTGGGCCCGATGGCTCCGCGACCACCCGCCCCCGGGCGGCGACCTCCGCCGGAAGTGGCGACCGTTCCAGGACCCGGCCGGGGAGTGGCTGAACGCCGCCGTTCGGCCCTTCGGCCTGCCCGGCTCGGCGATGGAGTCCTCTTATTATGTCGATCGGGCCGCCGAGTTTTTCGGGCGGCACAAGGACCCGTCCCGATCGGCCCCGTTCGCGCTGGTCGTCGGATTCGCCGAGCCGCACTCGCCGTTCAAGTTCCCCGACGACTGGCCGGGACGCTTTCGCCCCGACCAGTTCGCCGCCCCGGCGGTCTCAGAGGCCGACCGGCTCGACCGGCCCAAGGTCTTCGCCGGCCTGACCCCCGAGGACGCGAAGGGGATCGCCGCGGCCTATTACACGTCGCTGGCGTCTCTTGACCACCAGGTCGGCCGGCTGCTGGACGCGCTGGACGCCTCGGGGCTGGCCGACGACACGATCGTCGTCTACCTCGGCGACAACGGCTACATGCTCGGCCAGCACGGCCGGTTCGAGAAGCACTGCTTCTACGAGCAGGCCGTCCGTGTCCCCCTGATCCTCCGGTGGCCCGGCCACCTCCCGGCCGGCCGGCGGGTGTCGGACCAGGTCGAACTGGTCGACCTCCTGCCGACGCTCCTGGACCTCGCCGGCCATCCCGCCCCGCCGGACCTCCACGGCCGGAGCCTCTCGGCGCTCGCCCGGGGCGAGCCAGAGGCGAAGGGGCGTGACGTGGTGTTCAGCGAATACCTGGAGAACGAGGAGGCGATGGCCCGGTCGAGCCGGTACAAGCTGATCGTCGGGACCGGGGCCCGCCGTCGCCGCGACGGCTACGAGACCGCCCGGCCGCTCCCCGGCCCGTCCGAGCGGCTCTACGACCTGGAGGCCGACCCCGAGGAGACGACCGACCTCCGCGATCGGGCTGACCTTGCCCCGATCGTCGCCGGACTCCGCCGGAAGCTCCGCGACCGCCTGGTCACAACCCGGAACCCGCGGGACGCCCTCCCGCCGGGTCTCTCCGAGGCCGAGGAGATCCGCCGTTGCCTGGTCCCCCAGGATTGAAGTCTCCCGGGCCGTTGGCCGATGGCGGCGATCGTCTTACAATCGAGGGGTCGCCGGGAGGTCCCGGCGATCCGGCCTCAAACTCGCGGAAGGCGGCATGCGGCTCTCGACCCTCCTGTTCGCCATCCTGGTGATCGCGACCGCGATGGGGATCGCCCGCGACGAGGTGGGGCGCGTCGGGGTCATCGTCTTCGCCGCCGGGCTGGGGCTGATCGTCTCGACTCTGGCGGTTCTGTTGGCCCTGTTCCAGACCATCGGAGCCTTCGGCGAGGCCCGGGGCCTGGCGGCGCACGTCGAGGCCCTGGCGGCATCGGCGGTGGTCCTGGCCCTTGGGTCGGCGGTCATCCTGGGCCTGATCTTCGTCGGGGGCCTGCTCGTGCAGTGGGCCGTCCCCTGAGCCCCGGGTCGCGATCGTCGAATCGGAGGGGACCGTGGGGCGAGCCGGACGCCGGAGGCTCTGGCACCTGTCGGCGGCCTGATCGCGTTGCGGCGGGCCGAGGAGGGGATGCCCCACGGCGGGATCCTGGTCGGCCCCTACCTGGGGGCCTTCCGAGCCGGCCGGGTCTGACCGGGATTTCTGGTGGTGCCACGTCTTCGGCCGCTCTCCCCAACCCTCCCCCGCGAAGGGAGGGAGTCAGAAAAGGGCTCCCCTCCGGCCCCCTCCCCCCTCGCGGGGGAGGGTTGGGGAGAGGGGGCCACCACCTCCAAGGGAGCCAAACCTCAAGAATCCGCGGTCACACCCATCCGGCCGGATCGGCCAATCCGGCTGGCAAAACCGGCGGTCGTCGCGGTAATTTAGGATGAGGTGCCCGACGGATCGGCGCCCTCGGACCGTCATCCAGGACCCTCACGCCATGGCCGCGACCGCTTACGTCCCCGAAATCTTCCCGCACCGCTGGATCCCCGAGGGGGCCGAGTTCAAGACCTGGGACCAGATCCAGCCCTGGTATCGGAAGCTCCTGGACCGGCCGATCGCGTCGCCCGAGGAACTGGAGGCCTGGCTGTTCGACCTCGGCGAACTGAACGGGGCCGTGTCGCAGGAGGGGAACCGCCGCTATATCGCCATGACCTGCCAGACCGACGACTCCGACCGCGAGGCGGCCCACCTGGCGTACGTCCGCGAGATCGAGCCCCGGCTCAAGCCGATCCAGAACGAACTCCGGTCCCGATACCTCGACTCGCCTCACCGCCCGGGCCTGCCCAAAGAGCGCTACCACGTCTTCGACCGGGCCCAGGCCAACCGCCGAGCCCTGTACCGCGAGGCCAACATTTCTCGCGAGACCGAGCTGGCCGAACTCGACCAGCAATACCAGAAGATTGTCGGGGCGATGACCGTCACCTTCGGGGGCCAGGAGCGGACCCCCGCTCAGATGGCCCCGTTCCTGGAGGAGACCGACCGCTCGCTCCGCCAGACCGCCTGGGAACTGGTCGCCATGCGGCGCCTGGCCGACCGCGAGGCCATCGACGACCTGTTCGACCGGATGGTCGGGCTCCGCCAGGCGATCGCCCACGAGGCCGGATTTCCCAGCTATACCGCCTACGCCTACCGGGTCCGCGAGCGG
>JAABUU010001482.1_pt1 | contig 39386 bp, 26 predicted proteins | sample 5559301 | NCBI WGS metagenome assembly JAABUU01 (sample SAMN10711884, study PRJNA513360) | rock metagenome | isolation source: Antarctica rocks | place: Antarctica: Victoria Land, Richard Nunatak white | reverse complement strand
GGCTGCCGCGGCGGGCCCCCCCCCCACCCCTCCCCCCCGGACAAGACCGGCGGATCTCCGGAATCGAGAGCGTCACCCGATCGCCGCTGGGGCCTATCAATAGCAGGCCGATCGTGGCAGGATATTCACCGCCGAAGCGATGTCCGGTGTGCCGCCCTATCGGCCCCCGGACCCCGGCCTCGGCGTTCCCTGCCCACCCGTCGTGGCGGTCCCTGCCCGGTCCCGCCGCCCGGAGGATCCGCATGATCCCGATCGAGTGCCCGAAGTGCGGACGCGAGGGGAACGTCCCCCCCGACCGCCTGAATGCGAAGCTGACCTGCCGGGGATGCCAGGCCGTCTTCCACCTCGACAACAGCGGCCGGATGGTGATGGGCTCGCCGGGCGAACCCGGCAAGGACAAGGGGCGACCCCACGTCCAGTACTCCAAGCCCGGCGAACCTTTCAACCTGGGCGAGGCCCTGAGGGGCATCCCCAAGCCGGTCAAGTTCGGCGTGCCCGCGGTCCTGCTCGCCCTGGCGGTCTGGCAACTCCTGCCCGGCGGTGGGGCCGGCGGCTACGAGGGCGACGCCGGCTCGATCGTCCGGAGCCTGCTGAACAATGACAAGTCCCGGGTCGTCTCCTACAGCACCACCGAGAGCGCCGACGCCGCGGGCAAGTGGTTCGACCTGATCCACGCTGAGGCGGAGAAGCAGGCGATCCCCGCCGGCACGATGATCGCCCCGTCGCTGTTCAGCGGGAACCCCGACCGCGACGCGAACCTGATCGTGATGGTGGTGCTCCGGGGCGACTCGCCGTCGGCCTCCCCGCTGCCGCTCAACCTCCACCTGGCCCGCTCCGGGGGCTCGTGGCGGCTCGACGGAGCGAAGACGTTCGCCGACGCCGAGAGTTTGATCGCCGTGATGTCCAAGAAGCCCCGCCCCTGATCCTCGCCCGGTCCGGACGCTCGGGGGTCAGGCCGGCCCCGGATCCGGTGGCCCCTCGGGCTCGCAATACACCCGGCCGAGGAGTTTCTCGGGGAGGCAGGGCATCGCCCCCCGGGCTGCCGGGTCGTCGTGGGCGGAGCGGTTTCCCTGGCCGTAGCCGGCCGACTTCATCAGCGGCGTGACGGCGTTCCGGAGGTGGAGCGGGACCGGCTCGCGGGCGGTCGCGGCGGCATCGGCGGCGGCCGAGTGATAGGCCCGCTTCACCGCGTTCGACTTGGGGGCGCGGGCCAGGTAGATCGTCGCCTGCGAGAGCGGGTAGAGCGCCTCGGGCAACCCGATCAGGCGGGCGATCTCGGCGGCGGCCGACGCCTGGACCATCGCCTGGGGGTCGGCCAGGCCGATGTCCTCCGAGGCGAGGATGCAGAGCCGGCGCGCGATGAAGCTCGGGTCGGCCCCCCCCTCGATCAGCCGGGCCAGCCAGTACATCGCGGCGTCGGCGTCGGAGTTCCGGGCGCTCTTGATGAGCGCCGAGGCCAGGTTGTAATGCTCCTCGCCCCCCTTGTCGTAGGCGAACCGGGCCCGGCCCAGAGCCTCGACCAGCGCCTCGCGGTCGACCGACCGGGATCCGTCGGGCCCCGGTTCGGCGGCCCGGCTTGACGCCTCCAGCGCCGTCAGGGCGACCCGGGCGTCGCCGGCGGCGGCCCGGGCCAGGTGGCCCAGGTCGTCCTCGGAGATCCGGACCTCCAGCGGACCCAGGCCACGGACCGGGTCGGCCAGGGCCCGGCGGAGGATCGCGGCCACGTCCTCCTCGGTCAGCGGGTGGAGCGTCAGGACCCGGGCCCTCGACAGCAAGGCCGCGTTGACCTCGAAGGAGGGGTTCTCGGTCGTCGCCCCCAGGAGCGTGACCGTCCCGTCCTCCACGGCGGGCAGCATCGCGTCTTGCTGGGACTTGTTGAACCGGTGGATCTCGTCGACGAACAGGACCGTCCGCTCGCCCCGGCGGCGGGCCTCGCGGGCCTCGGCGATCGCCTCGCGCAGCTCCTTGACGCCCGAGAGGACCGCCGAGAGCGCGACGAACCGAGCCCCGGAGCGCTCGGCCAGGAGCCGGGCCAGCGTCGTCTTGCCGGTCCCGGGTCCGCCCCAGAGGATCAGGCTGGGCGGCGGCCCTCCGTCCTCGATCAGCCGGCGGATCAGCCGGCCCCGGCCGACCAGGTGCCCCTGCCCGACATAATCGTCGAGAGACCGGGGCCGCATCCGCTCGGCGAGAGGGGCATCGGCGGCCGGCTCCCGCGCCGAGACTGGCTCCCGCGCCGGGGCCGGGGCCGGGGCCGGGACCGGGCCTGTTGTGAGATCCGGCTCGGGGTCGCCGAAGAGGCTCCGCGTCGCTGACCTGCCCATCGCCTGGCGCCTCCCCGGGGTCCAGATCGTCGGGCCCTACCTTCATCATCGACCGGGGACGCGCCTGGGATCAATCCGGGGGCCGGCCGGCCGACGACCTCTTGCGCGTCGGGTTCCTCGCTCGGCAGGTCATTCAGGGCGACGTCGGCCCCCTCGCGGGCGAACGCCCCAGGGCCGGCGAGCTTGAGGCGAGACCCCGGACCATTGCCCGACGGCCCCGGGACGACTACCCTGGGCTCCGGGCCGCCCGGGATTCGCCGGAGGCCGGGCCTCGCGAGGCTTAACCACCCATGGTCCGAACGGAATCCGCCATGATCCGACCGAGTCGACTGCTCGGAGGCTTCTGGGCCGTCGCCCTGATCGCCGCCACCTCGGCCGCCCAGGAGGGCCCTGGCCCCTCGCGGCCGACCCTGGGGACCATTGAGCACAACGACCCCCGGCTCGACGCCCTGATCCCCCCCGGAACCCGGATCGAACGGCTGGCCGAGGGCTTCGACTGGTCCGAGGGGCCGGTCTGGGTCGCCAGGGAGAAGGCCCTCTTGTTCTCCGACGTCCCCAAGAACGTCGTCTACAAGTGGGCCGAGGGGATGGCCAGGCCCGAGGTCTTCCTCAAGCCCAGCGGCTACACCGGCCCGACCCCTCGGGGCGGCGAGCCCGGCTCGAATGGTCTGGTGCTCGACCCCAAGGGGAACCTGGTCCTCTGCCAGCACGGCGACCGCCGGGTCGCCCGGCTCGGGCCCGACCGGTCGTTCGTCACCCTGGCCGACAAGTTCGAGGGCAAGCGGCTCAACAGCCCCAACGACGCCGTGTACCACTCCGACGGCTCGCTCTACTTCACCGACCCGCCTTACGGCCTGGAGGGCGGCAACAAGAGTCCCCTGAAGGAAATCCCCTTCAACGGGGTCTACCGGCTCTCGCCCAAGGGGGAGCTGACGGTGCTCACCAAGGAGATGACCTACCCCAACGGGATCGGCCTCTCGCCCGACGAGAAGACCCTGTACGTGGCCAACTCCGACCCCGAGAAGGCGGTCTGGATGGCCTTCCCGCTCGGGGACGACGGTTCGATCGGCGCCGGTCGGATCTTCTTCGACGCCACCCGGGGCGTGAAGACGCTCAAGGGGTTGCCCGACGGCTTCAAGGTCGACCGGGCCGGCAACCTGTTCGCCACCGGCCCCGGCGGGGTTTTGATCTTCGCCCCCGACGGGACCCACCTCGGGACCCTCAACACCGGCGAGGCCACCGCCAACGTCGGCTTCGGCGACGACGGCTCGACCCTCTACATCACCGCCGACATGTACCTCGCCCGGGTCCGGACCAAGACCAAAGGCCAGGGATTCTGATCCGAAGGAGCCGCCATGACCCCTCCCCGATCGACCTCCCGCGTCGTCCGCCCGGCGTCCGCGATCCTGGCCCTCTTCTTCGGATCGTGCGCCGGGGCGGTCGAGGAGTCGCAGGCCGAGCCGCCCGGGGAGGGGTGGGCGTTCTCCTATCCGAGCCACCCGGGGACGGCCCGGAGTCCGATCAACCTCCGCTACCTGAACGAGCCGGAGGCTGGCCGGTCGGGGTTCGTCCGGCTCACGCCCGACGGGAACGGCTTCGCCCTCGGCGACGGGACCCCCGCGCGGTTCTGGGCGATCGGGACCGAGGTGTTCCGCGACTCCAATCCCGAGGCGATCGCCGGACACGCCCGGTTCCTCGCCGGGCTGGGCGTGAACATGATCCGGATCCACGCCCAGCTCGCCCCCAAGGGGCCGGGCTCCCAGCTCACCGACGTCGACGAGAAGGAAATCGACGGCATCTGGCGGCTCGTCGCCGAGGCCAAGAAACAGGGGATCTATGCCACCATCTCCCCCTACTGGGCCAACGCCAAGGACGCCGGGAAGTGGGGGATCGAGGGGACCGACGCCCCCGGCGACCTCTGGGGCCTCCTCTTCTTCGACGAGACCCTCCAGCGCGGCTACAGGGCCTGGGCCACCGCGCTCTACGCCCGGGTGAACCCGTACACGGGGATCCCGCTGGCCAAGGACCCGGCCGTCGCCATCATCCAGATCCAGAACGAGGACAGCCTCTTCTTCTGGACCACCATGGCCATGAAGCCCGCCCAGCAGGCCCGGCTGGCCAAGAAGTTCGCCGGCTGGCTCGCCGGAAAGTATGGCTCGCTCGCCGATGCCCGGAAGTCCTGGGGCAACGCCGGGCACAAGGACGACGAGATCCCCGCCGGCCGGGTCGGGCTGGTCGGGATCTACCCGATGACCATCCCCCAAACCGGCGAGATGGCCCGCCGGGTGGCCGACGAGGTCGCCTTCTACGCCCAGACCCAGCGCAAGTTCTACGCCGAGATGGCCGCCTTCTACCGCGACGGGCTCGGCTGCCGCCAGCTCATCAACGCCTCGAACTGGCGGACGGCCAATCAAACCCGGCTCGACGACGTGGAGCGCTGGACCTACGAGGCCGGCGACGTGATCGCCGTGAACCGCTACTACGACGGCGGGCCCCACCTCGGCGACAACAACGGCTGGCGGATCGAGCCCGGCCACCAGTTCGCGCAGCAGTCGGCGCTGGTCAACCCGGGCGAGCTCCCCACCAACCTCCGCCAGGTCGCCGGCCACCCGATGATCGTCACCGAGTCCGGCTGGGTCAACCCGCTGGCCTTCCAGGCGGAGGGGCCGTTCCTGGAGGCCGTCTACCTGTCGCTCACCGGGGTCGACGCCTTCTACTGGTTCGTCGCCAGCAAGCCCGGGTACGACCTCGACCCCTTCTTCCCGTTCGGCCAGGTCCGGGGCCAGAAGCCGATGCTGAAGTGGACGGTGTCGACCCCGCCGATCCTCGGGAGCTTCCCCGCCGCCGCCTTGATGTTCCGCAAGGGATATATTCGCCAGGGCGAGCCGGTGGTCCACGAGGAGCGGACCCTCGCGTCGCTCTGGGACCGCGAGCCCCCCCTGATCGCCGAGGATCCCGCCTTCGACCCCAACCGCGACCGGGCCCGCCCCACGTCGCCCTCGGCGGGGACTTCGGCCGTCGACCCGCTGGCCTTCCTGGTCGGCCCGGTCGAGGTGAAGTACGGCGGCGACCCCTCCAAAACCCGGGTCGCCGACCTGTCCCGCCTGATCGACCGCGACAAGAAGCTCATCCGGAGCGTCACCGGCGAGGTCACGCTCGACTACGGGACCGGCCTTTGCAAGCTCGACGCCCCCCGGGCGCAGGGAGCCTGCGGGTTCCTGGGCAAGGCCGGCCTGATCCAGCTCAAGGACGTCTCGATCAAGTCCACCAACGCCTATGCCACGGTCGTCGCCGTGGCGATGGACGACCTCCCGCTGGCCACCTCGGGGCGGATCCTGGTCCAGGTCGCCACCGCCGCCCGGCCGACCGGCTGGGCCACCAAGGACGCCGACTTCGTCGTCGACAAGAAGACCTTTCGCGGCTTCGAGATCGTCAGCACCGGCAAGCCTCCCTGGCGGGTCGCCGACGCCGAGGTCGGGCTCGCCCTCAAGAATCCCAAACTCACCAAGGCCACCCGGCTCGACCCCGCCGGCTACCCGGCCGCCGCCGTCCCGCTCAAGAAGTCCAAGGGAGGCGTCACCCTGGAATTGCCCCCCGAGACGATGTACCTGATCCTGGAGTGAGCCGCGGGGTGGATCGGTTCTCGAAGATCGTGGGACCAAGTCCGGGTGGCAGGGGTCGCCTGGATCTTCCCATTCGTAGGGTCCGCTATTGCGGACCGATCCTCCGATCTGGATGTCCCATCATGGTCCGCAATAGCGGACCCTACGAAATCGGAAGCTCCGGTCGATGGTCGCCGTCGCGGCGGTCCTGGCGACGGTCGCGGGGTTGCAGCGGCGGAGCGAACGGTTCCGCGCCGTCGCCACCGAGCAGGTGGCCGCCTCTCGGATCGGCTACTTCAACAATCCGACGAGGACGCAGGACAATGAGTCGTCGTACTATCACGTTGAAAGGGCCCTGACGAATCTGGCCGCCGCCGACCGCCCGTGGTTCCCGATGGCTCCCGACCCGCCCGAGCCATCGGCGGTCCGGGCGTTCCGACTGGCGCACGAGGCGGTCAAGCCGGCGTATCCCGGGATCGACCTGGCCGAGTACAATCTCCAGGTCACGACGATGGATCAGGGCGGCCCGTTCCCCCTGGTCAGGTACCGGCACCAGGACGGGAAATCCGGGCTGAATGTCTCGGTTCGCGACCCCATCCAGATCCACGTCCACGCCGACGGGCCCCCGCCCGCCCCGCGTCCCGCCCTTCAAAGGCGATCCAAAGCGGAGAAAGCCCCCGACGGACCGGCCGATCGTCCGCCGGTTGACGCCAGATCCAAGGGAGAGGCCCGGCGCGGTGCCCGGGGCGCCCCAGTCCCCTCCGAGGAGTCCCCTTGATGCGTCCCTACCTCGACTCGGTCGTCAACACCCTGCTGGAGCGGACCGCCGAGGAGTTGATCGTGGGCGTCTTCCTGGCGCTCCTGCTGGCGCTGGCCGCCGCCGGGATTTACTCGATCGCCCGCCGCTCGGCGAAGGACACCGCGATCCTGATGGCCGTCCCGGTCCTGGTGATGAACCTCGCCGCCATGGTCCTCGCCGCCGCCTACATCCGCCAGGAACGCCGGGGGACCGACCCGGTCGCCTCGACGAGCGGACGCCCCCCCATGGTCCGGCCCCGGCTCGAACCGGGTCAGATTCGCGACCTCGCGGCCCAAGCCATCGCCCGGCAGGTCTTCGAAGCCGCCGACGTCGACCGCGACGGCCGGCTCTCGCCCGCCGAGTCCGCCGCCGCCTCGACCCGCTTCGTCGAGGAGGCCCGGACCGAGCCCGGCGGGGCCATCGACTTCGCGGCCCTCCGCCTCTCGATCAGGAAGAGGATCGGGGACGGGGAGCCTTCCCCAGGCCACCACGCCCGGGGGAGCATGACCTCCGAGGACGGGCCCCCCATTCCGGTCCCCATCCCGGTCCGCTGAAGGAAGTGTGCTAACGGACCTCCTCCCGGAGCGATAGTTAATCTCGAAGGCCGGACTCGCCCCCGATCGAACGACCGACCGGGACGGCGCACCCCTTCGCCCCCTTCGAGGACGCCCCGATGACCTGCTCCCTGGCGCGCCTGGCGGCGAACCGCTCCAACGCATCCAAATCGACCGGCCCGAGGACCGAGGCCGGCAAGGCCCGATCCCGCCGGAACGGCCTGAAGCACGGCATGACCGGCGCGGGGGTCGTCCTGCTCGACGACGACCTGGCCGAGTCCGAGCGCCGGGCGGTCGTGATGGAGGCCGAGATGCGGCCCTCGACCGAGGTCGGCCGCTTCCTGGTCCGGCGGGTCGCCCTGCTCACCGTCCGGGTCGAACGCTGCTCCCGCCAGGAGATGACCGCCACCGCCCTGCTCGCGGTCCACGCCGAGGCCCGCTTCGGGGAGGACCGGATCGCCGAGGTCGACCGCCTCCTCTCCGACATCGCCCGGGAGCCGGCCACCACCGCCCGGCTCCTCCGCGCGATGCCCGAGGGGATCGACCGGATGATCGCCGAATTGCTCGACCTCCGCGACGAGCTGGAATACGGCGACCAGACCCGCTGGGACTGGACCTACGGGATGAAGCTGGCCGACCTCACCGGCGCGCGCTTCATGGATATCCCGGCCACGCCGGTCCACGCGCTGACCAAAGCCATCGGCGGCGACTACAAGGATCTCCGGCCCGGCCAGGGCGAGGGCCTGCCCGATCGCGAGCGGAGGGGTTGGGCGCGGGACCGGCTGGCCGAGCTGATCGACGGCGAGGTTCAGCAGCTCCTGACCCACCGCGAGACGCTCGACGTCGAGGCGATCGAGCGCGACCGGGCCGGCGCCGCCGACCGCTCGGGATTCGACCCCTCCAAGGAGGCGACCCTGGCCCGGAAGTACGAGGCGGCGGCCGAGCGGGGCTTCTTCCGGACCCTCCGTGAGTTCCGCGAATCCGAGGAGGCCGCCGCGGCCGGGGCCAGCCCCCCGGAAAATTCCGAGGCGTTGGGTTCGTCTTGCCCCGACGAGCCCGGACCGGCCCCCGAGCCCGCCGAAGCCGCCGAGGAGACCATCGAGGCCCCACCGACGGTGTTGGGTTCGCCTTTCCCGGCCCCGGACCGCCCCACCGGGCCCTCGATCGTCGGCGACCTCAATCCGCCAGTCATGATGACCTCTCAGAGGCTATCCGGGATCGGAAATGGTTGATGGCCAATGAATCATGATCGATCAGCGGGACGGCATACGATGCCGATACTGGGGAAAGCTCCGGGGATTTCTCACCCATCAACCATCGGCCATTGGCCATTGGCCATAACTCATTGCCACGACTCGAAAAATTGACCGGATCGTTTCTCAGCGACCGTCGGACCAGTTGACGATCCGGACCTCGCCGCCGTCGTCGTCGAAGTAGTAGACCAGAGGGTGGATGTCGGGGATGTGGCGGAGGTTGGATTTGGCGATGGCGAGGCGTCGGCCGCCGTGGCCGAGGGGGGTCAGCAGGAGGATCGAGCGGGGAGTGCCGTAGAACTCGGGGGTCCAGTTGTCCTTCATGTCGTCGCCGACGCTCTGGAGGGCCAGGATCGCGGCGCCGGTGTCTCTGGCGAGCTGGCCGAGCTTGCGCATCACCCCGACCGGGGTCTGCTCGCTGGACACGGAGATGTAGCAGGAAAGCGGATCCAGGATGATCAGGGCGGGCTTGAGTTCGGCGACGTCGCCGGCGTCGATCTCGCGGTCGACGGCCCAGACGTGGGACAGGTCGGCGTGGGCGGCGTCGAGCCGGGGACGGACGGTGTCGGCCAGGCCGTCGTCGCCGCTGAAGAGGATCACGTTGGCTGGCCTGGTCTCGTGGAGGCCCTTCTCGAACGGCATCGGAGCCCCCCGGCTGACCCGGGCGGCCAGCTCCAGGGCCAGCGACGACTTGCCGACGCCGGGCTCCCCTTCGAGGAGGGTCACCTTGCCCGAGGGGATCCGGCCCTCCCAGAGCCACTCGACGGCCTCGGGCTGGATCTCGGCCAGGCTCTTGAAAACGGCGTTGCTCATGGTATTCCCGGGTCTCGCTTCGGTCCGGCCGGACTCGCCCGTCCCGCGAGCATTGGCCCGGGGGAACCTCGCTCCCCCGGCCGGCTCGCGCGAACGACCCGAGACCCGCCGCGCGAAGGCGACCCCGAGATAAGCACATTTCCGTGGGGCAAGCAATCCGGTAGGCCCGTCATCCAGGGGCATTCATAGGTTTTCGGCCATGCGACGATCCCCTCTCTGGCAAGGGGAGAGGCAGTCATTCTGGCCCCCTCTGCCCTTGCGGGAGAGAGTTGGGGAGAGGGGACAAAGAGCGTCGAATCGACCTTGAAATGCCCCTGGCCCGGGTCAGGCGTCGGGCGGGAGGTCGACCAGCTCGCCGCGGAGGACCGTCACGGCCTGGCCGCCGATCCGGACCCGGTCTCCCTCGGTGCGGACCCGGACCACGCCGCCCCGGCTCGACGCCTGGTAGCCCACCAGCGCGGCCCGACCGAGCTTGCCCGACCAGTAGGGCCCGAGCCCGGCGTGCGCCGAGCCGGTCACGGGGTCCTCGGCGATCCCGACGGAGGGCCCGAAGAACCGCGAGACGAAGTCGAACCCCGGCGAGTCGGCCCGGGCCGTGGCGATCACGCCCCGGGTCGGGATCGCCGCCAGGAGGGCCATGTCGGGCCCGAGCGATCGGACGGCCGCCTCGGACTCAACCTCGGCCAGGACGTCGAACCGGGTGACCCCGGCGGCGACGACCGGGACGCCCAGGGCCCGGGAGATCGGCCCGGGATCGACGGACCGCTCGACCGGCGTGGCGGGGAAGTCGAGCGTGATCCAGCCGCCCTCGCGGCTCGCGGTCAGGATCCCGCTCCGGGTCCGGAACCGTGCGGAGGTCCCCGGCCCGAGGTGCCCGTCCTCCCAGAGGACGTGGGCCGAGGCGAGCGTGGCGTGGCCGCAGAGGTCGACCTCGACCGAGGGCGTGAACCATCGGAGCTGGAATTGGTCCCCCTCGGCGACCAGGAACGCCGTCTCCGACAGGTTCATCTCGCGGGCCACGTCCTGCATCCAGGCCGGGTCGGCGGGGCGGGGCAGGACGCAGACGGCGGCCGGGTTCCCGGCGAACGGGCGGTCGGCGAAGGCGTCGACCTGGACGATCCGCTGCGGCATGGCACTCGACCTCGGGGGCGATCGGGAAGGACGGACCACACCTCGCCCGGACACCCTCGACCAGCCCGGGGTTCGGCCCGGGCCTGGACCTCCCGCCCCGCGCCCGGTAGCGTGGGCGGCAGTCCCGCCGATCGCGGGCGAACCTTCCCGGAGACACGCCCATGAAGACTCGGACGCGGTGGCTGGCGGGCCTGGCCCTGGCAGGGCTCCTGGGATCGGCAACGGCCTCGCTCGCCCAGAAGGGGGACGAGGAAACGCCCCGGCGTTCGGACCGGGAGATCGGCCCGTTCGTCCGGGCGGGCAGGTCCATCGTGAACGTCGGCCGGATCGACTCTATCGACATCCAGCCCCTGGACAACGGGGATTCGATCCTGACGATCTACCTGATCGGCCGCCACGACTCCGCCGCGAGGGTCGGCGGCAAGGACGCCGCCGACCTGCTCCGGGCGATGGGCGTGCCCCCGATCGAGCGGGCCAAGCCCGCCCCCTGATTGCCCCCCGGCGGAAATCAGCGATAAATCCGGGATGGCTCGTTCCGATCGGCCCGGGTCGGTGTTAAGATCGAGGACGCTCGGCCGGACGCGGGGTCGGATCTCCCGATTGCAGATATCAGACTTCCCGTTTCCGATCCCGGTCCGCGGGGGCGGCCCTTGCCCCCGTCCCGCCCCGGGATTCCGCGCCCGACCCATTCGACACCGGACCGCCCGCTTTCAACCGGAGGAATCGTGATGACCGAGGGAAATCTGTCGCGTCGGGGCTTCATCGAGCGCTCGACGGCGGCCATGATCGGCGCCGGGATCCCGATGTGGTTCGCCCGCGAGGCGCTCGCCGACGACGCGGAGAAGAAGGCGGCCGAGGCCCGCAAGATCGGCCCCAATGACGAGATCCTCGTCGGCCTGATCGGCTGCGGCGGCCAGGGCCTCCACGTGATGAAAAACGCCTTGCAGGAGAAGGGCGTCCGGCTCGTCGCCGTCTGCGACGTCGACGCCAACCGCCGTGACAAGGCGGTCGAGGAGTTCGTCAAGCACGTCGCCAAGGGCGGCGGCGGCCTCAAGCCCGAATCCGTCGCCAAGTTCAACGACTTTCGCGACCTGGCCCGCCGCGACGACCTCGACGCGGTGGTCGTGGGGACCGTCGACCACTGGCACGCGCTGACCTCGATCGAGGCCATGAAGTACGGCGCCGACGTCTACTGCGAGAAGCCCCTGGCGCTGACGATCGCCGAGGGCCAGGCCATGGTCAAGGCCACCCACAAGTACGACCGGATCTTCCAGACCGGCAACATGCAGCGCTCCGACGCCCGCTATCGCCTGGCCTGCGAGCTGGTCCGGAACGGCCGGATCGGCAAGGTCCACACCGTCGAGGCCCGGATCGGCGAGAACCCCGTCGGCGGCCCGTTCAAGGAGACCGAGGTCCCGCAGGGGCTGGATTGGGACTTCTGGAAAGGCCCGACGGCCGACGTCCCCTACATCAAGGAGAAGTGCCACTACGACTTCCGTTGGTGGTACGAGTACTCCGGCGGCAAGCTGACCGACTGGGGCGCGCACCACAACGACATCGCCCAGTGGGGACTCGGCAAGGACGACACCGGCCCCGTGGCCGCCACCGCCGTCGGCTCGGATCTGCCCAAGGATCTCGTCCACAACTACAACTGCCACCACGACTTCGCCGTCAACTACGAGTACGCCGACGGGACCCGGCTGGTCACCACCTCCGTGGGCGAGAACGGCAACCGGTTCATCGGCGAGAACGGCTGGATCTTCGTCAGCCGCGGGCGGATCGACGCCAGCGACCCCAAGCTCCTCTCCGAGCCGCTGGGCGCCGACGCGGTCAAGCTCTACAACTCGTCGAACCACATGACCAACTTCATCGAAGGCGTCCGGACCCGCCGTCGCCCGATCTGTGACGTCGAGATCGGCCACCGCTCGGCCATCGTCTGCCACCTCGGTTCGATCGCCCTGCGGCTCGGCCGCCCCGTCCGATGGGACCCCAAGGCCGAGCAGTTCACCGGGCCCGACGCCGACAAGGCCAACGCCATGGTCGCCCGCGAATACCGGTCGCCCTGGAAGCTGGAGGCCTGAGTCAGCGGGCAGTCGCCAGTCGCCAGTCGCCAGTAGGGCCATGTGATGAGTGCCCGTCGCCTCCGATCTCGGTCCCTGCTGGATGCTGGCTACTGAATGCTGGCTACTTCCTTGCCGTCTACATCCTGGAAATCCTGGGGCAAACCGGCCCTCAAGGTGGTTCTCGCCGTCACGGTCCTGGCGTTCGTGGGGCTCCACGTGCGCCGGACCTGGGCCGACCTGCTCGAACGGGGCCGGATGCCCCGGCTGGATCTCGCCTGGGTCGCGGCTTCGGTCGGGCTCTACCTGGCGGGTCTGGTCGCCTTCGGCGTCTTCTTCTGGCGGGTCCTGGCGGCCGGGCCCACCCCGACCCGGCTCTATCCGGCGCTCCGGGCTTACCTCCTGAGCCACCTGGGCAAGTACGTGCCGGGCAAGGCGATGGTCGTGGTGATCCGGGCCGGGTTGGTCGCCCCCCCCGGGGCGAGCCCGGCCCCGGCCGTGTTCGCGACCCTGTACGAGACCCTGGTGATGATGGCGGCCGGCGGGCTGGGGGCGGGGCTCGGGTTCGCCATCGGTTCGGGGCCCTCGGCCGGAGTCCCGGTCCCGCTGGTCGGCGGTCGCGTGGTCGAGGCGCCGCTGGCGGCTCTGGGCCTCGGCCTGGGCCTGCTGTTCCTGGTGGTGGTCTGGCCCCCGGTGTTCCCCCGGCTGGCGGGACTGGCCCGGATGAACCGCTCGATGATCGCGCGGCCCCGGTTCTCGATCGGGCTGCTGGCCGAGGGGCTGGCGTGGTCGACTCTGGGCTGGATCCTGCTCGGGCTGAGCCAGGTGGCGGTGATCCGGGGATTGCAGCCGGCCGGGCTCCCGCCGGCGTCGTGGATCCTGGCGATCGCGAGCGTGGCGCTGGCGACGGTCGCGGGGTTCGTGGTCCCGATCTCGCCGGGGGGCCTGGGCGTCCGCGAGTGGGTCCTCTGGACGGCCCTGGCCTCGGCGATCGACCGTGACCTGGCGGTGGTCGCCGCGCTGGTCTTGCGGCTGTCCTGGGTGGTCGGCGAAATCCTGGCCGCGGCCGTCTTGTTCGGGATCCGTCCCACCCCTCCACCCCCTGCGCCCCCGGGCCCCACCGAGCCATGATCAGCGTCGTCGTCCCGCTCTACAACGAGGCCGAGAGCCTGGCCACCCTCCATGCCGAGCTGGCCCGGACGTTCGAGGTCCACGAGCTCGGCGCGGTCGAGTTCGTCTTCGTCGACGACGGGAGCCGCGACGGATCCTGGTCCGTGATCCGGGGGCTCGCCGGATCCGACCCGAGGGTCCGCGCGATCCGGTTCCGGCGGAACTTCGGCAAGGCCGCGGCGCTGACGGCGGGGTTCCGGGCGGCCCGGGGCTCGGTCATCTTCACCCTCGACGGCGACCTCCAGGACGACCCGGCCGAGATCCCCCGGTTCCTCGCCAAACTGGCCGAGGGGGAGGGGTTCGACGTCGTCAGCGGCTGGAAGCGGACCCGCCACGACCCCTGGCACAAGGTCGGCCCCAGCCGGGTCTTCAACCGGATGGTCAGCTCGCTGACCGGCTGCTGGCTCCACGACCACAACTGCGGGTTCAAGGCGTATCGCCGCGAGGTCCTCGAAGAGGTCACGCTCTACGGCGAGCTGCACCGATTCGTCCCGGTCCTGGCGCACGACCGGGGCTTCCGGGTCTCGGAGATCGAGGTCCACCACCGGGCCCGCCGGTTCGGCCGCTCCAAATACGGGGTCGCCCGGTTCATCAAGGGGCTCCTGGACCTCCTGACCGTCCACTTCCTGTCCCGCTACGGCCAGAGGCCGCTGCACGTCCTGGGAGCCCTGGGCCTGGGGATGCTGGCGCTGGGCGGGACCGGGCTGGCCTACCTGGCGGTGATCTGGCTGATGGGCGACCGACCGATCGGAACCCGGCCACTGATGTTCTACTCCGGGACCTTGCTCGGCGTCGGGGCCCAGCTCGTCTGCATGGGGATCCTGGCCGAGATGGTCACCGCCTACAACATACGCGAGGCCGACACCTTCAGCGTGGCCGAGACGATCTCGAAGCCCGAATCTCAGATTCCAGGATCTCCACTCTCAGATTCACAGATTCCAGGATCTCCGATTCCCGATGAGCCGCCAGCTTCCCGGCGACCCTGATGGGAATTCCGCGACCCCGAGATCAGCCATCCCCGAAGGGACCCCCGATGGACGACCGACCGACCCCCGCCCCCCCGTCCCAGGCCCGCCACCTCGTGGCCCTGATCGTGATCGTGGCGGCGACGGCGCAGTCGCTCGGGGGAGCCCTCCGGATGCCGACCCAGCTCACCGCCAACGACATCTCGCGGTACTGCACGGTCTGGTCGCTCCTGGAGCGGGGGACCTACGCCATCGACGACTGCCCCTGGCAAAAGGACACCCAGGACAAGGTGAAAAAGGCCGAGCCGTTCTCCAAGGAGGCGAAACCGCCCGAGCACTTCTATTCGAGCAAGCCGCCCCTGTTCTCGACCCTGATCGCCGGCGTCCTGTACCCGATCCGGAAGGCGTCCGGCGTCCCCCTGGACGCGACGGTCCGGCAGGAGCGGCTGGAGCGGAACGTTGAGAAGGAGGACCCCGACCACCCCGGCCAGACGCGGTTCGTCAAGGAGACCCCCGCGCCGGTCGTCTGGCCGGCCTACGTCCTCTACCTCAAGCCGGCCATCCTGCTGGCCAACGTGGTCCCGTTCGCCTTCTTCCTGGCCTTCTACGTCCGGCTCCTGGATCGCCATGCCCCCAACGACTGGGCCTGGTTCGTCGCCCTCTTCGCCGCCGCCTGGGGCAACACGCTGATCGTCTTCAACGCGAGCCTGAACAACCACACGGTCGCCGCCTACTCGGCATTCTTCGCCCTTTATGCGTTGATCCGGATCCATGAGGAGAAGGTGGCGAGGGCGGGGCACTTCGTGATGGCCGGGTTCTGGGGCGGCTTCTGCGCCTGCAACGAGATGCCCGCCGCCAGCTTCGGCGTGATCCTCTTCGGCCTCCTGGCGAGCCGCGACCCGCGCCGGACCCTCCTGTATTTCGCCCCGGCGGCGGCCCTGCCGATCCTGGCGTTCCTGGGGACGCAGTATCTGGCCCTCGGCCAGTTCATGCCCGTCTACGAGGAGTTCGGCACCAAGTCCTATACATATGAAGGGAGCTACTGGAACACGCCGCTGGAATTCGACTGGTTCAACCTCCACCCCGAGCCGAAGGCCCTCTACCTGTTCCACATGACCTTCGGCCACCATGGCATCTTCTCGCTCTCGCCGATCTTCCTGTTCTCGATCTACGCCTGTTTCCGGAACATCACCGGCCGCGACCGGCCGCTCAAAGCGGTCTCGTGGGTCACGCTGATCCTGACCGTCGGGATGCTGGCCCTCTACACCGAGACTTCCAAGGCCCGGAACTACGGGGGCTCGACGTCCACCCTTCGCTGGCTGATCTGGCTGATCCCGTTCTGGCTGGTCGTGCTGCCCACCGGGCTCGGCGGCGGCGGAGAGGGTAAAGGAGCCCGGCGGCTCTCGCTGCTGGCCCTGGGGCTGTCGGTCTTATCGGTCGGTTACTCGATCCGGTCGCCCTGGAGCCACCCCTGGATCGTGGACCTGTTGGAGCACCTGAACCTTTACACGCTGGTCCGCTGATCGCCCGGGCCGCCCGCCCGGATCGTTGACGAGGGAATTCGGTCTGGCTACGCTTGCGGGGCCAGCGGAATCTCTCGTCCCGATCTCTCGACCTCGCGACCGCGAGGGGCAAGGCGGCGGATGAACCGGCACCCGATGATCGCCCCGGCGCTGATCCTGGCCTCGATCCTGGGGGCCTCCGGATCGGCCAGACCCGGGCCCGTCGACGCCCCCGAGGCCGTCGACGAGGCCCGCGAGCGGAAGGTGATGGAGCGGTTCCTGGCCGTCCTGGAGAAGGCCCCGCGGCGGGGGACGGCGCTGGATCGAGTCTACGGCTACCACGTCGAGCGCGGGTCGCTCGACGGATTCGCCAAGACCTATCGCGATCGGGTCGCCGCCGACCCCGCCGACGGTGCCTCCTGGCTCCTCCTGGGGCTGGTCGAGGCCCAGCGCGGCCGGGACGCCGCCGCCGTCGAAGCTCTCCGGAAGGCCGAGGCCACCCGCCCCGACGACCCGATGCCGCCCTACTATCTTGGCCAGGCCCTGGTTCTGGTCGGCCAGCCCGACGAGGCGGCCGGGGCCTTCGAGCGGGCCCTGAGCCGCAAGCCCACCCGGGCCGACCTGCTCGACATCTACCAGGCCCTGGGCCGGGTCCACCAGCGGGCCCGCCGGAACGACCGGGCCCTGGCCGTCTGGGATCGGCTGGAACGGGCCTTCCCCGACGACCCCCGCGTCCAGGAGCAGATCGCCCACGCGCTGGCCGACGAGGGGCAGGACGCCCCGGCCCTCGCCCGGTTCGAGGCCCTGGTCAAGGGGACCCGCGACAAGTTCCGCCAGGTCCAGTTGGCCATCGAGGCCGCCGAGTTGAAGGTCCGACTGGGCCAATCCGCCGAGGCCCTGGCCAACTTCGAGACGCTCCTCGGCAAGCTCGACCCCGAGAGCTGGCTGTCCCGCGAGGTCCGCCGGAAGGTCGAGGAGGTCTTCCTCCGGACCGACGACCTCGCCGGCCTGGCCGCCTATTACGAGCGCTGGATCCAGAAGACGCCCGACGACGTCGAGGCCATGGCCCGCCTCGGCCGGACCCTGGCCAGCCAGGGCCGCGCCGCGGAGGCCCGGAAGTGGCTGGATCAAGCCGTCAAGCTCGCCCCGACCCGCCGCGAGCTGAGGACCGCCCTGATCGAGCAGCTCGTCCAGGACCGCCAGTTCACCCAGGCCGCCGCCCAGTACGAGGCCCTGGCCAGGGCCGAGCCTAACAACCCCGACGTCGTCCGCGACTGGGGCCGGATGCTCCTCCGCGACACCTCCCGGCCCGAAGCCGACCGGAAGGTCGCCGCCGCGAAAGTCTGGCGCCGGCTCGCCCCGGACGACGCCAGGGACGCCGTCGCCGTGGCCCAGGCCGCCGACCTGTTCCGCCAGGCCGGTCTGACCGACGACGCCATCGACCTCTACGACCGGGCGATCGAGTTGGCCCCCGAGGCGTCGCAGTACCGCGAGTACCTCGGCGAATATTATCACACGCTCAAGCGACCAGCCGACGCCCTGGCGACCTGGCGGGCGACCGCCGCCGGGGCGAACCGGAACGCCCGGAGCCTCGGCCGGCTCGGCGAGGTCCTGGCCGGATTCGGCTACCGCGCCGAGGCCGCCGAACCGCTGACCGAGGCATGCCGGCTGGAGCCGGACGACTTCGACCTCCGGCTCAAGCTGGCTGACCTCCGGCTCGCCATGGACCGGCCCGCCGAGGCCCTGCCCGACCTGGAGAAGGCCGAGACCCTCGCCGCTGCCGAGGAGCAGTCCGAGGCCGTCGTCGATCGGCTGATTCGCGCCTACCAGTCCTCGGGATCCCTGGCGGCCCGGTCCGAAGGGCTCCGGAAGGAGCTTGCCGCGAAACCCACCGCCGCCGGCTGGACCCGGCTCGCCCGGCTCCTGGAGGCCGAGGGGAAGGCGCCCGAGGCGGCCCGGGCGATCGGCGAGGCGACCCGGATCGACCCGAAGTCGGTTCCCGCCTGGGTCGCGACCGCCCGGCTCCGCGAGGCCGCCGGCGACCTCCTCGGCTCGGTCGAGGCCCTCCGGACTCTGACCAATCTCGACCGCCGATCCCGGACCGACTACCTGACCGGGATCGCCAAGCTGGAGGCCCGCCTCGGCCGGAAAGGGCCGGCGCTGGAGGCCGGCCGCGAGCTCCTGGCCGCCGCCCCGGGGAACCCCGACCATCACCAGTTCTTCGCCGAATTGTGCTTCGGGCTGGGCGAGCTCGACGAGGGGCTCGACGCCCTCCGACGGGCCGCCCGGGCCAACCCGACGGACCCCAAGGCGATGCTCACCCTGGCCGAGAACCTGGCCCGCCAGTTCCGCGCCGAGGAGGCCATCGAACTCTACTGGCGGGCCTTCGCCCGGACCCCGGACTCCGAGGGGAAGCTGTCGATCGTCGCCCGGATGGCCGATCAATACTTGCAGAGGAATCAACTGGACCGGCTGATCGGCCGGCTCGAACGCGAGCTCCGCGAGCCCGACAAGGCACGCGAGCTCTCGCTCTGCCTGGCCCAGGCTCACGCCGCCTCGGGCGACTTCGGGACGGCCCGGCTGGAGCTGGAGCGGCTCCTCACGGCCAACGCCCGCGACGCCCCATTGCTCGGGCAGCTCTCCGGCCTGGCCGAGCAGGAGGGCGACCTGTCGTCCTCGGCGAAGTACCAGAAGCAGGCCGTCGAGATCGCCCCCACCCCCGAGGGGACCGCCCGGCTGGCCCAGCTCTACCTCCGGGCCGGCGAGATGACCGAGGCGGAAACCGTCTGGTCCCGACTGGCGGCCGAGAACAACGACCCGGCCCGGGTCCTGGCGGCGGTCGACAACCTCCTCTCCCACGGCAAGCACGACTCGGTCCTGGCCATCACCGAGCGGCTCCTGCTCAAGGACCCCGGCGACTGGGAGGCCCTGTATCGCGAGGGGGTCGCCCTGGATGCCCTGGGCAAGCCCGCCGACGCCGCCCGCCGGTTCCGCGCCATCCTGGGACTCAAGCGCCCCGACGACGAGCCCGGGGCTCTGGTCAAGTCCCGCCAGAAGAACCCCAACGCCCCGACCGCCGGCCAGCCCGCCACCGCCACCGCCGCCTCGGCCCGGCGGGCGGCGACCTCGGCGAGCTTCCCGATCCAGGGACGGATCAACGCCGCCTGGCAGATCCGGTCCGCGGCCAGGCTCGACACCACCCGGTACTATTCCGGCGGCCGCCAGCCCACGACCTGGACGCCCCCGGAGTTCGGCCAGGCCCGGATGGCGGCGCTCGGCTGGCTCTACGCCATCGCCAGCCGCGAGCAGAAGGAGGCGGACTTCCTCAAGCTCGCCCGCGAGGCCGTCGCCAAGGCCGGCGCCGACCCCCGGGCCCGCTGGGACTTCTACTACCTCCAGCTCGACCGGGCCGACGAGCCGGCGGTCTTCGAGGCGGCCCTCGGGCTGGTCAAGGCCCTCCCCGCCGACGCCTCGGCCGAGTATGCCTTCCTGTCCTCGCTCCCCTCCCGGGGGGAGGACAAGCCGTCGAGCGTCCGGAGTCCGAGCAACGAAGCGGCCGTCGACCGGACCCCGCCGCTCCCGGCCGAGGACCTGGAACGGGTGATGGCCTCCTACCGGGACTTCCACCGGAAGCGGCCCGATTACGCTCCGAGCCTGCTGATGGGCACCGTGGCCACCGAGCTCAAGCGGGCCCGGCGGGACGACGAGGCCGAGACGTTCTACCGCGAGGCCCTGGCCGCCTCGGACGGCGTCGCCTCGGTCGACGCGGCCATCACCCTGGTGGCCGAGAAGGGAAGCGTCGACGACCTCCTGACCCTCCAGGACAGGTCGGACCGGCTCCGGGCGGGCAACCCGGCCGCCACCTCGGCGAATACCAGCCCCGAGCATCCCGATGCCTTCGCCCGGGTCATGAACCACCGGGCCGGAGCCAGGGCTTACGGCGACGTCGCCCGGCTCCTCGACCGCTACCTCGCCGCGGTCCGGGCGCCCGAGGCCGTCGCCCGCCGGGCCAGGGCGAAGAACTCGGCCGGCACCTCGGGGCGGTCGAATTACGCGATCCTGGTCGGTAAAGCGCACAAATACGTCAATCTCGACTATCCGACGCCCAACGCCTACTTCGACTTCGCCGCGATCCAGGTTCTCCGGAACGCCTTCGAGCTGTACAAGCGGGACGACCTCCTGAGCGACCTGACGGCCCACCTCAAGGCCGAGGCCGACCGCCTGCCCGAGGGGGAGAAGGTCTACCCGACCCTGGCCCTGGGCTACCTCGCCTGGTGGTCCGAGGACAAGGACGAGGCGGTCCGCCACCTGACCCGGGCCGTCGAGCTGGTCGGCGGCGACGTCGACCTCCGGCTCGGCGTGGCAGAGATCCAGGCCAAGCGGGGCGAGCCGGCCGAGGCCCTGGAGCTGGTCGACGCGGTCGAGCCGCTCGATCAGAAGACCGTCCAGCGCCGCGAGATCCTGGCCCTCCGGCTGGCCGTCCTGGCCGGCGACGTCGATCGGGCCCGGAAGGCGTCGGAGCGACTCTTCGGGCTCCGGCTCGACGCCGAAACCCAGGTCCAGCTCGCCGCCCAGATGAACCAGCTCGGGATGCACGACCTGGCCGAGGCCGTGCTCGCCCGGGCTCGCCGGAGGGCCGGCGGGAACACCTCGGCCCTGGTCGCCCTGATGCTCCAGTACCAGCAGCAAGGCAAGACCGAGGTCGCCTTCCAGGTCGCCAACCAGGTTCTCCGGGCCAGCTCGAATAAGCCATTCTCCCCCAACAACAACAATGACTCTGACGAGTCGTCCCGCCGCGAGGCGATCCAGGTCTTCGCCCGGTCCGGCAAGCTCAAGGAGCTGATCGAGCGGGCCGAGACCCAGCTCAAGGCGGCCCCGAACTCCGTCCAGGCCCTCCAGTCGCTGGCCGACTACTACAAGGCCGACGGCCAGGCCGAGAAGGTCAAGGCCACCTACAACCGGCTGGCCGCGCTCCGCCCCGACGACGCCAGGCTCCGCTACCAGATCGCCACCCAGATGCTCCAGTCGGGCGACGCCGAGGGCGCCGTGGCCCACTTCGCCGCGGCGATCCGGAAGGAGCCGGCGCTCTATTCCAACCGCTACTGGGAGATCCAGAACGCCTTCCAGCAGGCCGGCAAGATGGAAGAACTGGGCCGGACCTTCGAGGACGTGGACCTCAAGGCGTTCAGCAACAACCCTTATGGGATCCAGCAGATCGTCGCCTCGCTGACCCAGGACGAGAAGACCCGCGACCTCGGGATGAAGCTGTTCCGCCGGGCCTGGAAAGCCTTCCCCGAGAGCCGGACCAACATGCTGGGCAACATGGAAGGCGACACCGTCTGGCAGCTTCCCGAGATCTACGACAACCTCCGGGAGGCCGTGATCCCCGCCCCCGGCCGAGCCTCGATCGCCCCGTGGGAGGCCATCGACCAGATCCAGTCCTACAACGGTGATGGCAAGGTCACCGGAGTGGTCAGCCGGCTCCTGGAAGGGGCCGCCAAGCAGAAAAAGCTCGACGCGCTGGAGAAGGAGGTCGACGAGGGGATCCGGAAGTTCCCCGAATGGTCCGGCGGCCGGGCCCTCAAGGCGATCATCCTGGTCCGCCGGGGCAAGGCCGAGCAGGCCCGGCCGATCCTCGAAGACCTCCTGGCCAGGGACAAGGAGATTCCCTCCAGCGCCCGGATGATCGTGGGTCAGGAGTTGACCGACAGCAAGCCGCTGGCCGAGGTCGAGCTGAAGTTCTACGAGGGGGCGGTCGAGGACGACGACAACGGGATGGACTACCAGTGGGGCCCGGCCAAGCGGCTGGTCACGCTCTACCACAAGGCCGGCAAGGACGCCCAGGCCCGCGACCTCGTCCTCAAAAACGCCCGGAAACCCAGCGACCGCAACTACGGGCCCGGGAACCAGGGCTATGCCGCCTATCAGAAGCTCCAGAACAACCTTGCCTTCGGCCAGCAGATGGTCGAACTGGGCTACCCGGCCGACGCCGTCCGGTTCTTCGACGAGATCCTCGGCGACGCCGAGGGCCTGGCCGCCTCCCGCCAGTGGAACGGCAATCAGGATCAGATGACCCAGCAGGCGACCCAGGGGATGGACGCCGCCCTGAAGGCCCTGACCCCCGAGAACCTGGTCAAGACGCTCCGGGCCCTGGTCCCGCCCCCGGCCGAGAAGGGGAAGGGACCGACCCCGCCGGTGGATCTCGCCCTGATCGTCCAGCCCAAGGAGCTGGACAAGGCCGCCATCACCAGCCTCCTCGCCCGGACCCTCGGGGCCCCCCGGCGGGGCGGCAAGAACGGCCTGCTCGACCTCCTCGGAGCGGTCCGGTCGGGCACGAAGATCGAGGATCCCCGGTTCCTCGGAGAGGTCAAGGCCGTCCTTGCCCGCCGGGCCGAGGCCGACCCGAAGGATCTCTCCACGGCGATCGCGACCGCCCTGGTCGCCGCGGCCGAGGACGACTCTCCCGGGCTCACGCGGGCCTCGGACCGGCTGGTCGAGCTGGTCGAGGCCGCCCCGCTCGACGCCCTCTCGCCCGGCTCCCGACCCAACGCCCGCCAGCGGGCCGAGGCCGCCGGCCAGATCGGGCTCTGGCTCGTCGCCCGCGAATGCCTCAAGCACGAGCCGACCCGGAAGGCCGGCGCGACCCTGGAGGCCCGGGCCCTGGAGGCCGCCCGCCGCCAGCCCGACGCCCGGTGGACCCTGGCCATGCTCCGCGAGGGCGGTCAGGCCGCGCTCGACCGGGGCGACCGGGCCGCCGCCGAATCGGCCTGGCGGCAGATGCTCCGCCAGGTTCTTGCGCCCCCCTCCCTCCCCAAGGCCAGGAAGCCTCCGGAGCCCGCCCGACCCAAGGTGACGACCCGGCCCCGGGGCCTCGTGGCGGCGATCCTGACGGTCGCCCAGGTCCCGGCTCCCGCGCCCGCGTCCGTGCCCGTGCCGGTCCCGAAGCCCCCGGCCGCCGCCGTGGCCACGCTCGAACGGTTCGAGCAGGCCGCCCAGATCGCCTTGCTGGCCGCCTCCCACGAGATGCACGACCTCTCGGCCGAGGCGATCCGCGAGTCGCTCGGGGCCGGGCCGCCGGTCGTCCCGATCGCGCTGGAAGCGGCCGTGGTCCGGCGGGCTCGGCGGCAGGACGGCGAGCCGTCCGACCCCTCGGCCCAGGAGGTCGAGGAGCGGATCCATGGCCTCGACGCGGCCTGGACCCGGCACGGGATGCCGGCGGGCCTGGCCTACGAGACGCTCCTGGGGGCGGTCCTGCCCGAGGCTCGCCCCGGCGAGGTCTTCCTTTACCCCCGGCCGCTCTCGCTCGGCGAGGTCGAGCACCCCCGGAGCGTCGGGGCGATCCTGGTCCGCCGGGCGGTCGAGGCCGGCCGGCTGGACGACCTCCGCAAGCGGGTCGAGGAGCGCCGGGACCGGCCGATGGCGGCGGTCCCGGCGCAGGTCCTGGCGGTCCAGGTGGCCATCGCCTCGAAGGACGACGCCCTGGCGACCCGGCTGATCTCCGGCCTGGCCGACCGGCTCCAGAAGGACGCCCTCCAGAACACCGCCGAACTGGCCTGCCACGCCGCGATCCCGGCGCTGGACGTCCCCGGGGCCGCCGGGGTGGCCCTGCCGATGGTCGAGGCGGCGGCCAAGGCGATGACCAACCCCAACGGCCAGAGCTCGCTCGGCCCGCTCCTGCTGGCCGTCGCCCGCCGGAAGTTCAAGGAGATGAAGCCGGACGACGCCCGGCTCACGCTCAAGACCTACGTCGAGAAGATGCAGGAGAGTTCGGCCCGATACGGCGGCGACTACTCGCTCTACTTCCGGAAGCAGACCCTGGCCACCGTGGCCGCCGAGTTCGCCCGGGCCGGCCAGCTCGCCGACGCCTGGGAGATCCTCGGCCAGTTCGCCGACGCCCCGACCTCGCGGGACTACGGGGCCGACCCCGAGGTTGGCGCGGTCCTGGGCCGGTCGCTCCGGATGGTCGCGGCCCTCCCGGCGGCCGAGCGGTACGCCCTCCTCCGGGCCTGGTCGCTGCCCACGGCCGCGCGAAAGTCGATCCGGAGCCTGGCCACCTTCGCGCCCGAGGACCCGGCCCTCCCCGCCCGGTTCGGGCCGATGCCGTACCGCGAACTCGGCGGGGTCGCGGCGACTTCCACCCTCCTGGTCGAGGCCGCCCGCCAGGCCAACAAGCTCGACGAGCTGATCGACGAGGCCCGCGCGGCGGCCGGGGCCAAGGTCGAGAACGCCCGACCGCTCCTGACCCTGGCCCTGATCGCGGCCGGCCGGTCGGCCGAGGCCGAGCCGGCCATCATCGCCCGGCTCGACGAGCTGAAGAAGTTCGCCGTCCGCCCCGAGGGGACACCCCGGTACCCCAACGAGCCCCGGCGGGGCTTCGAGTGGACCGACTACCTCGTCGCCCGCGCCGCCCTGGCCGACCCGGCGATCGGCGAGACGGCGGTGAGGCTCTCGGCCGCCCTGATCGCGCAGGCGGAGACGCACCAGAACTGGATGTTCCTGGGCCGGCTCCGCCGCGACCTGGTCGTCCGCCGGGCCGCCCGGGCGGGGACGCTCGCCGCGCCCGCCGGGCCCGACCCCGGCCTGGCCTCCTGGCGACCGGCCACCCTCCAGGGGGCCGACACGCACCGGCAGGGCTCGATGGCCACCCTCTGGGTCGAGTCCGAGGGGACCGTCAGCCACGTCGCCGGCCCACAGGCCGAGTACCTCCTCTTCGGGCTCCCCCTGGCCGGGACCTTCGAGATTTCCGCCGACGCCTTCCTCGGCAACTGGGCTGAGGGGCAGCTCGGCTTCGGCGGGCTGGTCTTCGAGCCCGACGGCGGGGGATCCGTCTTCCCCGTTGGCCACCACGAGACCAAGCCGGTGCCGTCCCGGTTCGCCCGATCGGGCAAGTTCAATCACATCACCATCCAGTCCGATCCGAAGCAGCTCCGGGTGTCGGTCAACGGCCACCTGTTCCACGAGGAGGCCGACCCCTCGCCGACCAGCCCGTGGCTGGCCTTCCATGCGAGCCGGGAGCGTCAGACGGCCTTCCGGAACCTGGCGATCTCCGGGTCGCCGGAGATCCCCCGCGAGGTCCGGCTGACCCACGCCGACCGGCTCGAAGGGTGGGCCTGCGGCTTCTACGGCGAGACCCAGCCGCCCCGCCGGACCGTCGGTCAGCGGGAGGACGAGGGGAACGGCCGGTTCACCGTCACCGCCGTCGGCGACCTCGGCGACTACGACTGGCACGCCCAGGACGGCGCGATCCTCGGCCGCCGGGCGGAGTCCCCCTTGCCGACCGGGGGTGTCGTCCCGAGCCGGATCTTCCACCACCGGCCGCTGCGCGACGGCGAGTCGATCGCTTATGAGTTCCTTTACGAGCCCGGCAAGACGATGGCCCACCCGTCGCTGGAGCGGCTGGCGTTTCTGATCGAGCCAGAGGGCGTCAAGCTCCGATGGCTCACCGACGGCGGCGAGGACGACTGGACCGGCCTGGCGATCGACAACGCCGTCGAGGCCCCCGAGGCTCGGCGAGGGACCGGCCCCCTCCCGCTCAAGCAGAACGACTGGAACCGGGCGTCGATCACCCTTGAAGGCGGCAAGGCCCTGCTCGACCTCAACGGCGTCCGGGTCTTCGAGGTCCCGCTGGAGCCCGGGAACCAGCGGATCTTCGGCTTCTACCACGACAAGGCCCGGACCGCCGCGAAGGTCCGCGCCGTGGTTCTTCGGGGCGACTGGCCGACCACGCTCCCGGCCCACCTTCTGGCCCGCCGGGACCCGAGCCCCGCCCCGGCCGACCGCCGGGCCCGGCACGCGATGGTCGAGGAGCGGTTCGCCCTGCTGGACTCCGGGACGATCCTGGCCGAGGCCCGGAAGCTCCCGCCCGACCGGCGGTACGACTTCCTCGCCGCCCACGTCCTCCCCGGTCCCGACCACCCGACCTTCCGGATCCAGGGCGAATTCAGCCCCACCGACCCGGCCGACTCGGCCGGGGCCCCGGCGACCGGGGCGAGGCTGGCCTCGGGGGGCGTCCTTGAGAGTCCGGCGGCGGAACTGGTGGCGACCGCCCGCGAAGCCGGCAAGCTCGACGAGCTGGCCACGCGGGTCGAGAAGGCCCAGCCCCGGCCCTCGACCCGGCGGAGCGTGGCCATGCTCGCCCTGGTCCGGCTCGGGCAAGGCCGCGACGGCGACGCCGAGGTCACGCTCCGGAACCTCTACCCGCACCTGGCGAAGGTCGCCGACGACGAGCCCGAATCGGGCCGATGGCCCGAGCTGGTCGTGGCCTCGGCGGCGATCGAGCGGCTCGCGACCCGCCGCTCGGCCCTCGGGCTGCTGGACCTGATGGACCAGCAGTGGAAGAAGAAGTACCTGATGGAGTGGGCCAAGTACGTCCGGGCGACCCGGTCGAGGGCCGCGCTGCTGGACAAGGCCGGGATCGACCCCAAGGTCCCCGGCTGGGCCCCGGTGGCGATCTCCGCGGCGCACGCGATGGGGCGGGGCCAGCCGTTTCCGACCTGGACCTTCGCCAACGGGGCCTGGTCGCACCACCCGGGGCACCACCACGACCACCTGTTCCTGACCTCGCCGCTCCTGGGCGACTTCGCGGTCGAGGCCGAGCTGTCCTCGTTCGATTGGCGCGAGACCCAGCTCTCCTACGGGTCGGTCACGGTGGCGATTGAATATAACAAGAAGAGTTATTCCCTCCGCCACTACGGCCATTTCGTCTCGACCAACCCCATCAACCCGCCGCTCGGGGACATCCCGCCCTGGTACCTGTTCCGGCTGGAGGTCAAGGACGGAACCTTGCGGGCGTTCGTCGAGGGCCGGCTCGTCCACGAGCGGAAGCTCCCCGACGAGCCCGACCCCTGGCTGGCCATCGGGACCTACGGCGAGACGATGGGCGGCGCCCGGAACCTGAGGATCTCCGGCAAGCCGGTGATCCCCGGTTCGATCCCGCTCTCGGCCCGGCCCGATCTCACCGGCTGGGTGACCTATTACGGCGACGGCGACCTCTGGCGGAAGTCCGGCGACGAGATCGTCGGCCTCAAGCTCCGCGACCCCAACGAGCCCGCCAACCCCTCGGCCGAGGCCGGGCCCGCCGGGATCCCGGGATCGAGGCAGGAATCGGTCCTCAAGTACGTCCGGCCGATGCTCGAGGACGGCGACATCACCTACGAGTTCTTTTATGAGCCCGGCCGGGCCATGGTCCATCCCGCGCTCGGCCGCCTGGCGTTTCTGATCGAGCCCGATGGCCTGAAGCTCCACCGGATGACCGACGCCCAGCACGATCGGACCGGCCTCAAGTCCGACAACGCCGCCGTCGAGCCCGACCGCCGCCGAGGCCCGTCCAGCCCGCCGCTCCGCCCCGGGGCCTGGAACAAGCTCCGGCTCTCCACGGCCGGCGACGTCGTGACCGTCGCCCTCAACGACGTGGTCGTTTATGAACGCCCGATCGAGTCGACCAACCAGCGCGACTTCGGCCTCTTCCGCTACGCCGACGAATCCGAGGCCCGGGTCCGGAACGTCCACTACCGGGGCGACTGGCCCCGGACGATCCCGCCCGGCCTGCTGGCCGCACCCGACGCGGAACCGAAACCCCGCTGAGGATCATTCCCGGACCGGGTGGCCGCGTCGAGGTCTCCATGAAACCCAGGACTGAGGACGACAAGGCCGAGCGGGATTTCCATCGGCCACCGACGGCGGATCCGGATCAAGGACGGGTCTACTACCCCGGCCTGGACGGCCTCCGGGCCTTCGCCATCGCCATGGTCTACGCCTTCCACGACCACGATCTCGACCTCCTGGGATACCTCACCGCGTGGGTCGAGGTGCCGCTGGCCCTGGCCGTCGACCCTCTGGTCGAGGCCCTCGGGCTGCCTTCGGTCTCCTTGTGGGCGCGGGTCTTGCCGCACCGGCTGTTCCGTTCCAACGGCTGGGCTGGGGTCCAGGTCTTCTTCGTCCTCCGCGGCTTCCTGATCACTACCCTGCTCCTCCGCGAACGAGGGCGGTTCGGCCGGGTCGACCTCCGGGCCTTCTGGGTCCGGCGGGCCCTGCGGATCTGGCCGCTGTACTATCTCGTCGTGGCCATCGGCTTCGGGATCTACCCCTGGCTCGGCTCGGGGACGACCCCGACCGCCTGGCGAGCCTCCTACGGCGGCCAGCTCCCGGCATTTCTGGGTTTCCTGGGCAACTGGTCGATGATCCAGCGAGGGCAGATGCCCGACCCGATCAGCGTGCTCTGGAGCGTCTGCGTGGAGGAGCAGTTTTACCTGTTCGTCCCGCTCCTCGTCGGGTTCCTCGTCCCCCGCTGGCGAGTCCTGGCCCTGGCAGCCCTGATCGGTGCGTCCGTCGTCGGCCGTTACCCTCAAGTGGAAACGCCGGTGGACGAGGATCCCCTCGCGGCCGATCGACCCATCCCCGGCCGAGTTCGGCGTCGGAGTCCCCGATGGCGGATAGCCCGTCAATCCCCGAGGTCGATCGTTGACCGGAGCCCCGAGAGGGCCGGAAGCGATTCAAGGGACTTACGGACGGCCCGCTTCTGGTAGAAGCGGACGCCCCGGGCCTGAATCGCGACGCTCTTGTCGACGACCCGAACCTCGATCAGCCGGGCCCGGTCGCCGACCAGTTCCCGAGCCTGTTTCTCGATTCGCTTCTTCAGGGCGGAGTCGGCGGCGCGGTCGTCGAGCGAGTCGTCGGCGAGGGATCGGCCCGGGGCCATGGCCTTGGGTCCGGGCGGGGCGACCACGGGGCCCGGTCCCAGGCCGAAGAACCGGCCTCGTCGGGTCGGCGGGGAGACCGGGTCGCGTCGGGTCGCGTTCGCGGGCGTCCTCCGGTTCGAGGGATTCGCCCGGGCGTCGGGAACGGCGGTCGCGATCGGCTCATCCATCGGGAGCGGGTCGAGCGTGATCGGGCGGTTGGCCCGTCCGGGGACGGGCCCCGGCGCTGGCCTTGCCGTGGATGGGGCTCCGGGCATCTCGATCGGGCCGTCGAGCATGAGTTCGCGGGGCGAAGGCGTGAGCCCGGGATCGACGGCCGATGTCGAGGGCGTGGAGGTCAGGACCGGCGGCGTCCGGGTCCCGGGCGTGGTGATCCCCGGTAGAGCCAGCACGGCCCGCCCGCCGCCGGGGGCCGGAGTCGCCGGCCGGGCCCGGGCCGGCGGGACGGGTTGGGCGATTGCTGGCATCCCGGAGGGCGGAGCAAGCTCGGGCCCTTCGCCATCGCCGTCCGAGCCCGGGGACCAGGCCGCGACCGCCAGGACTAGCGCCGCCGACGAGAGGGCGAGGCCCGCGAGGGGACGTCCGGCCCACCTTCCCTCGACCATCCGCGCCATGGGCTTGTCCTCGGACCGTCCCTGTCGCCATGATAACCCGCAATATCTGGTATCGGCCCGGTCGGGGCGGGAAATCCAGCCGATCCGGCCCGATCGGATCGGGACGACCGACCATGAAATTCGCGGGTGAAGTGGTGGCGATCACCGGGGCCTCCTCCGGCCTCGGCGCCGAGATGGCCCGGCAACTGGCCCGGGCGGGCCTGAGAGTCGGTTTGACCGCCCGCCGATCCGAGCGCCTCGAAGGGCTCGCCGAGGCGATCCGGGCCGAGGGCGGGACGGCCGCCGTCGAGCCCGCCGACGCCGCCGACCCCGACGCCACCCGGTCGGCCCTGGCGGCAATCGCCCGGAGACTCGGGCCGATCGACCTCCTGATCGCCAACGCCGGGGTGGCCGAGCCGACGCCGGGGGACGTCTTCCCCGCCTGGGCCTTCGACCGGATGGTCCGGGTCAACCTGATCGGGCCGGCGTATGCCATCGAGGCCGTCCTGCCGTCGATGGTCGAGCGCCGGCGGGGGCAGATCGTCGGGATCAGCAGTCTGGCCGGCTACCGAGGACTCCCCGGTTCGGCCGGCTACAGCGCAACCAAGGCCGGGCTCTCGGCGCTCCTGGAAGGGCTCCGGCCCGAGCTCCGGCGATTGGGGATCGCCGTCACGACCGTCCACCCCGGCTACGTCCGGACCGAGATGACCGCCGGCCAGGGTCATCCCATGCCCTTCCTGATGGACGCCGAAGCGGCTGCTCGGATCATCCTGCGCGGGATCGCCGCGCGCCGGTCCCGGGTGGATTTCCCCCGGCCGATGGCCGCGTTCCTCGGCCTGGTCCGGCTCCTGCCCGACTTCCTTTACGACCCGATCGCCGCTCGGGTCATGCTCGGGCGTGGGGCCGGCAGACGCGGATAACAGATCGCGGGGGACGAAGTGCCGATCGCAAATGGCGGAACGGCCCGCTGGTTGATCCCGGATCCATCAAGGCGTGCCACCGGCGTGAGGCGTGCCGGCGACCATCTGCTTGAACTCCCCGAACAGGCCGGCGGGGACGCCGATAAAGGTGGCGGCGGCCGTCTTGGTGACCTTGCCCCGGTTGGTGTTCTCGTAATACTGCCGGGGTTTGGAGAACAGCGGGTGCCGATCGGCGAAGGCGGTCGAGCCGGGCGCGGGCTTGGCGCGATCGATGATCGACACGTTCGATTCGCCGGTCGAGGCCGCGGAGAGGCTGGGCTCGGACGACGCGAGAGTCCGTTTGGAGGGACCATTGCAGCCCGATGCCGTCAAGACTGATAGCAGGACGCTGACCGTCCAGAGCAAACCACGCATGGGTCGGGCGATCCTTTCCGACGTGACGCCGCCCGGATCGGGCCGGAACGTCACGCCTCAACTCAAGGATAACCCACGCCCTGGCGGTCCGGCGGATTTCCTGTTTCTTCGGGAGTCCCAAATGTGACACACCAGTAGGCCGCGCCGTCGCCAGCCATGGAGCGGCCGACCCCGATCTCGTGGTAGGGGCCGAGGATGTTCCGCCGGTGCCCGGGGCTCCTCATCCAGCCGGCCATCACCGAGCCAACGTCGTCGAATCCGGAGGCGACGTTTTCCGCCGCCGCCCGGAAGGCGTAGCCCTGCCGCTTCATCCGGTCGAACGGCGAGGATCCGTCGCCCCCCTTGTGAGCCATCTTCCGGCGGTCGGCCATGTCCCGCGCGTGGGCCTCCGCCGCCGCTACCAGCTCCGGGCTGACGGCCAGGGGCGGGAACCCTCGGCGGTCCCGCTCGGCGTTGTGGGCCGCGACGACCGGCTCGATCAGGTCCGAAGGCCCGGCCGGATGGGACGAGGCCCGGCGGGCCGGCGGCGATGGGACGGGTCGAGTCTTCAACCGGGTCGAGACGCACGAGGGGGCTGACAGCGCCGCAGCGAGCGCGGCGACCATCGCGAGCCGGGGGAGGGGGGGGGGATCCATGTCCGTTTGTTCGGCCGGAGGGCGACCGATTCGCGAGCCAATCCGGCGGGGGGCCAGGCCGTCACCACCGGCTGGCCTACCCTCCGGAGCCCTGGGGGCCCATAATTGGGATCGGAAAGCCGGCCCGATCCTCGACCCCGGGAGCGAGCACGCGGAGATGGATCAAGGCTCGGATCGCGAGTTCGTGGCGTTCGACCTGGAGACGACCGGCCTCTCGGCCCTGTCCGACCGGATCGTCGAGGTCGGCGCCGTCCGGTTCGACGCCTCGGGGCGGGAGCTGGCGAGCTTCGAGCGGCTGGTCAACCCGCTCCGCCCCTCCGGGGCGGGGGCCCGGGCGGTCCATGGGATCCCCGACGCCGATCTGGCCCGGGCCGAGACCGCCGAGGCGGTCCTCCCCGAGTTCGTCGGGTTCCTGGGCGACCCCTCGCGGACGACCCTGCTGGCGCACAACGCGGCGTTCGACGCCGGGTTCCTCGGCCGGGAGCTGGCCCGACTGGGCAGGCCGATGCCGGGACATGCCGTGGTCGACACCCTGGCCCTGGCCCGCCGGAGGTGGCCGGGCCCGGGCGGACACAAGCTCGACACCCTGGCCCGCCGGCTCGGGCTCGACCCGCTCGGGCCGCACCGGGCCATGGCCGACGCCCGCCGCGTCCGGGGGCTCTGGCTCGCGATGGAGGCCGGGGGCGAGCCCGGCGAGATCCCGCTCGCCTACCCGATCTTCGACGCCCGGAGGCCCCTGCCCGCGCCCCGGGGCTGGGGGCGGATCGAGCAGGCCATCGGGCTCGACCAGGTCGTCCGGATCGAGTACGCCGGGGGGACCCGGGGGCCCGCCCCCCGCGAGATCACCCCCCGGGGGTTCTCGAACCGGGGGGGCGTGGCGTACCTGGTCGCCCTCTGCCACCTGGACAACAAACAGAAGGAGTTCCGGCTCGATCGCGTCCGGAACTCCGAGGTCATCGAGCGGCCCGCGTGAGTCCAATCCCGGGGATCGGAGGGGCGATGGCTGGCTTGCTGGTGAGCGTCCGATCGGCGGATGAGGCGCGATCCGCCGTGGTCGGCGGAGCCTCGGTGATCGACGTCAAGGAGCCCGACCGGGGGCCGCTCGGCCGGGCCTCCGCGGAGACCTGGCGGCGGGTCCGCGAGGCCGTCCCGCCGTCGATCCCGGTGAGCGTCGCCCTGGGCGAGTTGCGCGACTGGGACGTCCGCTCGGCTCCGGGGCTCTCCGACTTCGAGGGGATCGCCTTCCGGAAGCTCGGCCTGGCGAGGTCCAGCCCCGTCTGGCGGGCCGCCTGGTCGGCGATCCGATGCGGAGCCGGGAGGGGCCCGAGCTGGGTGGCCGTGGCCTACGCTGACTGGCGATCGGCCGAGGCCCCTGATCCCGACGCCGTCCTCCGGGCCGCCCTGGAGGCTCCCGACTGCGCCGGGGTCCTGGTCGACACCTGGGACAAGGCGAATCCGAGCCCGCTGGAACCCTCGGGCCCCTGGATGGAGTGGGTCCGCCGGGCCCGGGACGCCGGACGACTGGTCGCGCTGGCCGGCGGCCTGGACCTGGCCGCGATCGCCCGGCTCGCCCCGCTCCGCCCCGACCTCTTCGCCGTCCGAGGGGCGGCCTGCATCGGCTCGGATCGTCGGGCCACGGTCGACCCGGGTCGGGTGGCGGACCTTGTCCGACTCGCAAGTTCACTCGTGTAAGTTCCGGCGGGTCGCCGTAGAATGAGTCGCGAGGGCCGTCGGGCCCACGGAGCCATTTGATGCCGCTGCTCGACCATTTTCACCCTCCCCTGAGCGTCCATCGTCATTGGGAGTCGTTCCAAGCTCATTGGGCGGTCGCGCTGGCGGAGCGGTTGAATCAGGATTCGCTCCCTGCTGGTTATTTCGCGGAGGCCCAGATCCACGTCGGGAGCCGTATTGAAGTTGACGTCGCGGCGTTTAACGACGCATCGAGGTCGGATCTCGATCGCGAGCGGGAATACTCGGCAACCTCGGTGGCCCTTGCGGTCGCCCCCTCGATCGTCTGGACGCCTACCTTGCCGGACTTGAAAATGCCGGCGAACTTTCCCGACGCGGTCGAACTGCTCGTCTATAACGAGGAGGCCGGCCCGACCCTGGTCGGGGCCGTGGAACTGGTGAGCCCGGGGAACAAGGATCGCCCCGAGACCCGGCGGGCTTTCGCCGCCAAGTGCGTTGCGTATCTTCAGGAGGGGATCGGCGTGGTCGTGGTCGACATCGTGACCAGTCGCCGGGCGAATTTGCACAACGAGATGGTCGCCTTGTTCGAGATGGGCGACGAGTACCGGATGCCCGACGATCCTCCGCTCTACGCGGTCGCGTACCGGCCGGACCGCCGGCCCTCGCGGGAGGCGACCGACGTCTGGCTGTCCGGGCTTGCCGTCGGCCGGCCGCTGCCGATCCTGCCGCTAGCCCTCCGGGGTGGGCCGTGCCTCCCGGTCGACCTGGAGGCGTCTTACGCCGGGCTCTGCGGGCGGATCCGACTGACCTGATCGGGGAGGTTGCGGGCCCCCGATCCCTCCGATAGGGTGGGGTGACCCCGGGCGAAGGAGGGCCGATCCGTTGAAGTCGCATACCGAATACCTGACGTTCAACATCCCCACCCGGGTGGGATTCGTGAACATCACGCCCCGAGTCGAGGAAGCCGTCCGCAAGAGCAGCGTCCGCGAAGGGATCGTGCTGGTTAACGCCATGCACATCACGGCCAGCGTCTTCATCAACGACGACGAGTCCGGCTTGCACGAGGATTACCGGGGGTGGCTGGAAGGGCTCGCCCCGTTCGACCCCTCGCCTCAGCGGTACAAGCACAACCGGACCGGAGAGGACAACGCCGACGCCCACCTGAAGCGGCAGGTGATGGGCCGCGAGGTCGTGGTCGCCATTACCGGCGGAAAATTGGACTTCGGCCCGTGGGAGCAGGTCTTCTACGGCGAGTTCGATGGCGGGCGGCCCAAGCGGGTCCTCATCAAGATCCTCGGCGAATGAGCGTCGCCGGTCACGCTTCGTTGCCTATCAAGCGACGATGCCGGGGGGCGGAAACCGGCTCACGATGGAACCCGGCCCGATCACGCCAGATCTTTCATTTGAACCCCGCAAGCCCCGACGCCCCCTGCCAGGAAGACGACCCGGTCCGCTTCCAGAAAATCCCATCCTTGCTTCGCGATCTCCTCCGGAGTTCCGCGTCCTCTCGCGAATCCAAAAATTGCCGCAATTCATCGGTCCGGACCCGAAGGCTCGCGAATTTTGTGGAGAGGAATCGCGAAATCACTTGTTGAAAAGATCCTATTCTCGGTAGCCGTTCACACCCCGGCATTACCAAATGCAGATAGTGAACAGTCAAGACCTGTTTTCTTCGAGAAATGGAATGCCCTTACTGTACAACCTGGACGCCCCGGAGCGTAAATGGGGCGAAATCGTCATCGACTAGGACGTTGATGCTTCAGAAATCCCTTGTTTTCCGCTGTTCCCAGGGTGTGAACGGCTACTATTCTCGTTGAAACAAATGCCGATTTTCCTGTCGGATCGAGTTGACGTTGTTCGCCTCGTTGCGGGACCATTTCGACCGAGAAATCGCTGAACCGTCTTTTTTTTGTTGCATCGCCGCCCGAATCCGGTTTTATTAACAACCGTTCGATTCAGCGATACGCTTGATTCGTCGCCGCCATTCCTCCGATCCCCAGGGATCAAGGGGAGATTGCCGAACCGGCGATGCCGTCGTCCGAAACGACGGAAGCCGCGACGCGCAACTCCGCGGGTCCAACGCGGGGGAGCCGGACCGCGTCCGGTCCCTTTCGAGGTGAGGTGAGGAAACAGATGATCGAATCAACGATGTTGATGATCAGCGACGCCCCAGCCCTGATCGGGTCCGTCGGCCGGTCGGTCGAGCATTACGGGCTGGCGACACTCCCGGGAATCGACTCGGCACTCGCCTACGAGGCGTGGGATGAGGTGGCCCTGATCCTGGTCCACCGACGGCGCCGGGATCCGGCGCCGGAGGTCGGCCGCCTGCTCCGATGGATCGCGTCGCGTCGGCCGATCCCGACCCTGGTCCTGGGGGAACCCTACGACGCCGAGCAGGCGGCGGAGCTGTTCCGGCTGGGCGTGACCGACTATATCGGCTGCCCGACCGAACCGGCGGAGCTAGCCCATCTCGTCGGGCTGATGACGGCCCGGTCCCGCCGCGACGGAGCAGCCAGGCCGTCGGCGGCCCCGGCCCCGGTTTCGCCCGGGACGGCCTCCGAACTTTTCCTCGATGACTCGCCGGAGGGGGCCCGGCTGATGGCCGAGGTCCGTCGGGTGGCACCGCTGGACGCGACGATCCTGATCGGCGGCGAGACCGGCACGGGCAAGACCCGGCTGGCCCGGCTGATCCACGACCTCTCGGACCGCCGCGCCGAGCCGTTCCTGGTGGTCCATTGCGGGGCCCTCCCGCCCGGCCTGGTCGAGGGCGAGATCTTCGGCCACGTCCGGGGCGCGTTCACCAACGCCAACCGGGATCACCCGGGTCAGCTTGCCCAGGCCGGGCGAGGCACGCTGTTCCTCGACGGGATCGACTCGCTGTCGCCCGAGGACCAGTCGAAGCTGCTCCGGGCGGTCGAGGATCGCGTTTTCGAGCCAGTCAGCTCGAACCAGCCGCGACCGGTCCGCTCCCGCCTGATCGCGGCGAGCAACCGAATGCTGGAACAGGAAGTGGCGGCGCAGCGATTCCGGTCCGACCTGTATTATCGGCTCAACGTGGTCGGCTTCGACCTCCTGCCGCTCCGGGAGCGCCGGGGCTCGATCCCGGCCCTGACCGGTCGGTTCCTCGGCGAGTGTGCCGCCCGGAGCGGCCGGGGCGTCGCCTCGATCTCCGGGGATGCGCTCCGGGCCCTGGAGGGCCACGACTGGCCGGGTAACCTCCGGGAACTCAGGAACGTGGTCGAGCGTGCCGTCGCAATCGCCGAGGGACGCGAGATCGGCCGGAGCGACTTGCCCCACTCGATCATGCCGGTGGCCTCGTGGAGCAGGACGCTGGCCGTCCCCGGAATCGCGACCTCCATCGCCGCGAACCCCAACCGATCGACCCTCGACCAGATCAAGCGGGACGCCGAGCGGTCCCGGATCGCCGAGGCGCTGGAGAAGCACGGCAATAACCGGCTCCGGACCGCGGGCGAGCTGGGGATCAGCCGGATGACCCTCTACAAAAAGCTCTACAAGTACGGCCTGATGAACCACGACCGGGAGAGGCGAGACGGAGTGGCATAGGCTTTGCGTGATGGGATATCGAGTTCCCCGATCCATCCCGACCCCCAAATCGAGGGAGGACCCCCAATGTCCAACACGAACAATCCGTCCCGGTCGAAGGACGAGAATCGCGACCCGCTCAGCGGCGAACCCGGGGCGCATCCGCTGGGCACCGGTCTCGGGGCCGCTGGCGCCGGGGCCGCAACCGGGGCGCTGGGTGGTGCGGTCGCCGGCCCGGTCGGCGCGGCCATCGGCGCGGTGATCGGCGCGGTCGCCGGCGGTCTGGCGGGCAAGGGGATCGCCGAGTCGATCGACCCCACCGCCGAAGACTCCTACTGGCGCGAGAACCACGCCTCCCGCCCCTATGCGGACGAAGCGGAAGGTTACGACGAGTATCGCCCGGCCTACCAGTACGGCTGGGAGTCTCGCTCGCTCCATGCCGACAAGTCGTGGAACGAGATCGAGTCGGATCTCCAGAGCGGCTGGAGCAAGGCCCGAGGCAAGTCCAACCTCGAATGGGACCGCGCCAAGCACGCCACCCGCGACGCCTGGGACCGGATCGGGACCAACAAGTCCGGGGCGACCAGCGACGACGTCTGACGACGCCGGGGGAATGCCGATCTTCGAGCCGGGCCGGGTGGAGCGACCACCCGGCCCGGACTCATTTCGAAGGGACCGCGGCCCGGACTCGATCCGGGGACGAAGGCGGTTCAAACGCATTTTCTCAAGCCCCCGCATCGACCTCGAACCGGACGCCCTGGGCCAGCGGGAGGTCTCGGCCGCCATTGACGGTGCAGGTCTGCCGCCTCATGTAGAACTTCCAGGCGTCGGAGCCGGCCTCCCGGCCGCCGCCGGTGGCCTTCTCGCCGCCGAAGGCGCCGCCAATCTCGGCGCCGGAGGTCCCGATGTTGACATTGGCGATCCCGCAGTCGGACCCCTCGGCGGAGAGGAACCGCTCGGCCTCGATCAGGCTGTCGGTGAAAATCGCCGAGGACAACCCTTGCTCGACCCCGTTGTGGATGGCCAGGGCCTGGTCGAGATCGCGGTACGTCATCGCGTAGAGGATCGGCGCGAAGGTCTCCTCGGCCACGATCGGCATCGCCGGGTCGGCCCGGACGATCGTCGGCTCGACGAAGAAGCCGGGCCGGTCGAGCCGATTGCCCCCGGAGACGACCGCCCCGCCCTGGGCCCGGGCCGCGTCGAGGGCCGCCATCATCGCATCGACGGCCCCCTCGTTGATGAGCGGGCCCATCAGGACGCCGTCCTCCCGGGGGTCGCCGATCGTGACGCTCGCATAGGCGCGCCGGAGCCGGTCGAGGAAGGCGTCGGCGATGGATTCGTGGAGGATCAGCCTCCGGAGGGTCGTGCAGCGCTGGCCGGCGGTCCCGACGGCGGCGAAAGCGACCGCGCGGAGCGCCAGTCCGAGGTCGGCCTTGGGGGTCACGATTACCCCGTTGTTGCCCCCCAGTTCGAGCAGCGACCTTCCCAGCCGGGCCGCGACCGCCTGCCCGACGGCTCGGCCCATCCGGCAACTTCCGGTCGCCGAGACCAGCGGGAACCGGCGATCATCGGCCAGCGCCCGGCCGACCTCGGCCTCCCCGGCGCAGAGGGCGAAGACGCCGGGGCAGCCATTGGCCTCGGCGATCCCGTGCGCGATTTTCTGCACGGCGATGGCCGTCAACGGCGTCTCGGGCGACGGCTTCCAGACCATCGAGTCGCCGCAGACGGCCGCGACGGCGGCATTCCAGGCCCAGACGGCGACCGGGAAGTTGAACGCCGTGATGATCCCGACCGGCCCGAGCGGGTGCCACTGCTCGGACATCCGGTGCCCTGGCCGCTCGCTGGCGATCGTCAGCCCATAGAGCTGCCGGGACAGCCCGACGGCGAAGTCGCAGATGTCGATCATCTCCTGGACCTCGCCCTCCCCCTCCGAACGGATCTTGCCCGACTCCAGGCTGACCAGCAGGCCCAGCTCCCGCTTCCGATCGCGGAGAGCCTGGCCGAGGAGTCGGACCACCTCGCCCCTCCGAGGGCCCGGGACCCGCCGCCAGACCTCGAAAGCGGCCCGCGCCTCGTCCGCGACCCGATCCAGGTCCGCGACCGAGCCCATCCGGACCCGGGCGATCGGTCGGCCCGTCGCCGGGTTGATCGACTCGACCTCCGGCCCGCCCGTCGAGGCCGCCCAGTCCCGTCCGCAGACCCCGACGTTCGACTCGCCGAGGCCAAGATTCTGGAGCAAGGCTTCGATCATGAAAAAGCTCCTTCCCTCCCCGGGGCCCGGGCTCCGGCCCGGATTGACGCATGAGTCGCTTTTCGATATCAAGCGTTCCCAGAGCCAGGCGAACACCGGAGGCAGGCCGATGACGGATTCGAGGCGCGACGCGATGCGGACCGGCGACGATCGAATCGACGGCTCGGGTCCAGGGCCGGGGATCCTGGTCCCACTGGCCCTCCTCCTGATCCTGGCCGCCAGCCGGTCCCACGGTCAAGACGCCCCGCCAACGCCCGGGGGTTCGGTGGCCGATCTGTTCCGGACCCGCCCGGATCCATCCGGGAGGCGTTCGCCGACGCCCAGGCCGATTACGAGCGAGCGATCGAGGCCGACCCGGAAAACCGGCGGTATCAGGTGGCGCACGGCCTGGCCCGGCTGGCCCGAGGGGACGTCTCGGGGGCAATCGGTGAATTCGATCGTGTCCTTCAGGCCGATCCGAAGTCCGGACGGGCCTT
>JAABUU010001481.1_pt1 | contig 39386 bp, 38 predicted proteins | sample 5559301 | NCBI WGS metagenome assembly JAABUU01 (sample SAMN10711884, study PRJNA513360) | rock metagenome | isolation source: Antarctica rocks | place: Antarctica: Victoria Land, Richard Nunatak white | reverse complement strand
AGAGTGTGTGTGTGTGTGTGTGTGTGTGTGTGTGTGTGTGTGTGTGTGTGTGTGTGTGTGTGTGTGTGTGTGTGTGTGTGTGTGTGTGTGTGTGTGTGTGTGTGTGTGTGTGCCCTACCTTAACCATGTCATCACCCATAACCATCGTCAAAGATGAGTCAATGGTTGTGGAGACGTCGCTCTTCTTGAAGTCCATGGACACCAAAGGCAAGTCTGACACTGCCAGGTATCCCTGCACACCAAGGACTGGAGACTAAGCAGATGACCAACAAGTTAAAGGCAGAGAGACAGGCAGTTGCCCAACATAGCAAGATTGAGACAGCTCAGCCTGACAAAGCAGCAATGGAACCAACACAACAGCACAGACGGTTGAGTGCAGACACGCAGCTGCAACAATCACCATGCAAGGCACAAATCAACAGCCGTCAGGCGCATGGCTGACTTCATAAGCTGCAGACAGGCTGATTGCCTCTCCTATATCTCAGCACAGAACAATGGCTGCAATAACGAATAGCCACAGTGTGGTAGACCTGCGTGACTGTCACATGCTTCTATATCTTGGTGAATATTATCGACTACACACTGCTCAAAATACTGCACACATCATAAATACTAGCAACAGTCATGGCTGAATTCCATGAATGGATACCTTTTGTGGTCCCCGGGAAGACTCCCTGAAGGCCTCGTTGACCTCCTCTGCAAAAGTCTTCTTCTCGGTCTGGATGACCAGGTCCACCACTGACACATTTGGTGTGGGTACACGCAGAGCAATACCTGCAACACCCATGAAAGTTTGTAAGCCACCTGATGACAACATAGTGAGAACTAGTCAGCCAGAGGACAGCAATTCTGCTTTTAGCAAGCATGCTCATGCAACAGATGGTACAGTGTGCTATTCAACACTCAGGATTAGCAGCTCTGGTTTCAGCGACTAGCTTTGACAGCCTTGCATTGCAGCTTGCGCAAAAATAACTTGCAGACACTTGGATGATGCTAGGCACACTGTGTGTGTAGATACTCATCGAAGCAGCTGTATACAGCAATGTTTCCAGCAAAACTGAAATGACATTCTCTATCCTGACAAAAGGATGAAACAGAGAGAATGTTACAACAGACTGAGTATGCACAGACTTGCTGGCTTCTTGAGACGCTGACAAACTGTCCAGGGGGACTGCATGTAGATGCAAGCAAATGCTCGTCCAAGTTGCCAAAATCCTGCCCAGCAGAGTTGCTTTCTAGAGTGCAGATCTTTCTAGAGTGCAGATCAACACAGCACAACTCACCATTCAACTTGCCCTTCATGGAGGGGATGACAAGGGCAACAGCCTTGGCAGCTCCAGTGGTTGTGGGCACAATGTTGAGGGCGGCTGCTCTGGCACGACGCAGGTCACGGTGAGAGGCGTCCAGCAACCTCTGGTCTCCTGTGTATGAGTGGGTGGTGGTCATTGTTCCCTTGACAATGCCGAACTTGTCTTCCAACACCTGCAGGAGAGCAAGCACCAAGGAGGACTCAGCTGCTTATGCTGCATGGGGAGATGGTGGCCTCAAGATCAAACAGGCTTCTGTGTTCACTGAGCACCTGCTGCAGAACAGGTTGCTGCTGTTGCCTGTCACAACTGACAAGCTGCACACAATTCACTTCCTAAAGAAAAGTACAGCCGTATAGGACGCATGCTTCCCATTAGAACGCTGCATCAATGTGCTGAGCAAACAATGATGCACACACAAGCAGGCAATATATGAAGAAGCCTCACCTTGACAAAGGGTGCAAGGCAGTTGGTTGTGCAGGAGGCATTGGAGATGATGTCATCTGAGTGCTTGTAGTCCTGCTCGTTGACACCGCACACAAAGGTGGGGATGTCATCGCCCTTTGCTGGGGCTGTGATCAAGACCTTCTTGGCTCCAGCCTATGTTGACAGAAGGGACATGGAGTAAAAACAAGCACTAAGCACTGCAAAGTGAACAGGGCGTGTCTTGATGTGAGGCTGCAGTCAGCTACTCACCATTACGCACATCCTACAGCAAGATGATATATGCAGTACCAAAAATTGCAAGCTGCAATTGTCCATATATGCCTGGGCAACGTTGGGCATCATATGGCCTGAGGGTACCAACATCAATTCAGCCCTGTTAGCTGCAGAATGCAAACATGTCTTCTGCTGCATTGGCTGCTGCTGATACCAACATGTACTGAAGTATATAGTGCTGCATTGCACATACATGGCTGCAAAAACTGGCACGCAAACAAAGGGTGTTGTAGAAGCAGTGCGGTCGGTTCTGCTCATTTGTTAAGCACCTGAAGATGCTTGGATGCTCCTGATCTGTTGATGAACACACCAGTTCCCTCAATGACTAGGTCAACGCCCATCTCTCCCCATGGAAGCTTTGTGGGGTCGCGGTTTGACACAACGCGGATAGACTTGCCGTCCACGCTGATGTGTTCGTCGTCAACCTGCTTGACGTCGGCAGCGAAGGTTCCCAAGATTGTGTCGTACTTGAGCAGGTGGCTGGCCTGCTTGACTCCTCCAGAGTCGTTCAAGGCAACGACCTCCAAGAGTGAGTTCTCACGTCCGTGCCAGCAACGCAGAAAGTTGCGTCCAATACGTCCGAATCCGTTGATGCCGACCTTGATTTTCTTCTCTGACACAGTGACCTTCTTGCTGCCAGTAGTGCCCTGCAGTACGTACGGGGAAGACTGAGGGACTGTCGGAGGCTGCAGTGAAGCCTGTGCCGCTGTCGGGTGCTGACTATAAGCCTGACTGCAAAGTACCACCGACAAGCTGCCAAATAGAAACTTACAGTGGTTGCCTGTGTGGCGACTCGGCTTGCCAAAGTCTGCTCCTGGCGTCCGCACTTCAATGCATTTGCATTTCTCAGGCCAGAGAACTCAGTGAAGGCGGCAGCTGGCTGCAGCAAACAAGATCTGCTCACACCCAGAGGGTAACCTTGCGACTGAGCATTCAAGCTACAGCAAGACTTATGTGCTCCCAACAATACAGCTGGCTGCAGCAATTATTCAGGCTTGCAATGAAAAGGCTAGATGCAACAAACACAGCAGAGTCTGCAGATAAGAAGCGAGGCATGCCAAAAGCTGCAGACAGTGTCGATGAACTTTCAGCTCCGGCCGACAAGTACACAATGCACTCAGCTCCCATGCACGTTCAGCGAATGCTGTCCGCCGAAAGGGCAACAGCTCGAACTTTCAGGGAGCAAGATCAGATACCTGCACTGAGGCACGACGGGGAGCAGCGACCCTCTTGTTGGAGACCAAACGTGTTCCGGCAACGGGACATGTTGTTGAGAACGCCATTTTATTAGTGACGCCGATGCTGAGTGAGTTCTGCAGGCTTTGTCGCGCAACAGATCAGGCGCAAGTAGGGCCTTCAAGCCTCACAGTACATTATCCGTGCTCTTATTTTGACCCCGAGATAATCCTATTATACTTTTCGCCTAGCCGGGTCTGCAGAAGGCAATGGGAAATGCATCGGGGCTGGCCCGGCTATCCTCTTTGCGTCAGGCCCCATGGGGCCAGATCAATGGGCGGCCAGGTCCCAAACCGCAGGAGCCATAATGAGCCTGCTGTAACAGAGCCACGGACTCAATCACTGAAAACGTCAACAAGCCTGCTGTAACAGCTGCTGCAGATCAATAATTTCAGGGCATGTATAATCAAGAGGTACAAATGAGCAGATCTCAGGTCTTGAAAGTAGAGTTTGCATGGTAACCTTCTCTTCTTCAGTTCGTTTCTGAAGACATGCAAGCTGGATTGCAGCACTGAGCACTCAGGATGAAATTGCTAACAGGTTGAATAGGCGATGACTTTAACCCTTGCTTGAGGTTGCAAGGGACAAATGCAGACTGCTGATATAGGTATAAACACTGACACCACCTCTAATCTCAGCTCTACCTGCGTCGTGCTTGAGCTCGTGGCCAGCCGTCTGGACTGTCAGCCTCGGCCTAACAATCAGCAGCAGACGCCACAAATGTTTCTCAGCAGCTTTCAACGTCAGCAGTTCTACTTGACTGTCAACATAGCCTCCAAGATGCATTTCAATGCATTTCGCAGCCTAACACAGCCTTTCATGACTGCATATTGTATCTGACATATTACCTATGATCCAGGCATTTCACCGGGCTCTGCAAATCAGTGCATCCTTGGGGACATGTATATGAGATCCAATCTATTGTGGAAATGCAGACTGCTGAGCAAATATGTCATGCCTAACAGCATTTTTACTGCATCAGTACAGTGAACCTTTCAGCAATCAAAGTAGCAACGACTACTTGTGCAAGTGTCAGAACAGAGTAGTGCGCAACTCAATTCAGGATAAGGGTTGACTCAGACAGCTTTGCACCCCATCCATCATGTCATGTTGGCAAGACTCGAGTTCCCCACTTGCCATACTCAGGAGAAACACCATTGATGTAGATGCTGATCAAGTTGGTCAAATCATGTCTTTTCTGCTGCTGTGTCAAAGTTGCACATGCCTGACTGTACACAGCTTTGTCCGCTATTGAAATCCTGCTTTCTTGAGGCTTTCGATGATGGTGGATGCCTCAGGAAAAGGCCCTGCAGACTTTCTCTCAGCTACAATTTTGCCATCCTCTGTCTTAATCGAGAAGCCTTGCTGGTCCTTCTCAATCTCTACACCCTCAACCTGAAGCTCTGGGAACTCTTCTTCAATTGCATCTGCCAGATCGATGAACTGGTTTACCTCATCCTGACCATATGTGACTACGACCTGCATCGAGTTCCAACAGTACACTTGAGTGGAGCAGAAGGTGAGCGGTGACACAAGTCTTTAAGTCGTACAAGCTCTGAATGCCTGTTGCAAGGTTACTGTCAAGATAGCAGGACACTGTGCATGTGCACTGGTAAAATGTATGCATTTTGTTGCTTAGTGTGCATGTACTTTCCCAGTCACGTTCTGTCAAACCCCCTGTTGAGCCTCAAGGACAGGAAATATAATGTCGTGTATTGGTCGTGCACAAGATGCAGCAAAAAAAACATGGTTTGCTAAGACTAGCAGTGGATATGCAGAGAAGAGACACTGATAGAGTAGCAAAAAGCACAAGACCTTATCAGGGGGAGGCAACTCCAAGTCTGACTGTCATGCAAAGTGTCTCTGGCTGGCAGGCAGACGCTGAGTGCTCACTAAACTTCCTGCAAACAGCCGAGATATTTGAGCCGGCTCAAGTAAAGACTTACAAGCTTGCACGCCCTCTAGCGAGATAGTGTGAGTTGCGCACATCCTCTAGTACAATATGTACCTGAGTTGACCGGTATCTGTAATGGTGTCCACAGTTGTGTTTGTGGTGTGATCACTCGCACAGGAAGTTCACGTGCTTTGTATATTTGACTCAACGCCTGGGTCGCAAGCCGCCGAAGTATGCTTCCTCTCATGCTTGCAATCAGCGCAGATCCGAACCAGTCGATTATGGTCGAGGCCAGCAGAGCTGAAGCAGAGAATACGGTTACGCTGGCAGTGACGCATCTGAATTTGAAACACTGCAAGCAGGATGCTGGCGTTCACATTGATCGATTTCTTCATGTATGTATGTCACAGAGGATTTGCGATGGCTGCAGGTAGGTTGTAAACTCTCTTGCTTAAGTGCAGGGAGCAAGTGACGGCAAAGTTTATGCTCCAAGGCTGATTGTGTGCAGGAGGCCTAAAAGAGTTTGTCTGTGTGCTGCATACCCTTCATCACCAAAAGCCACATCTGGCCTGGTGTTCATCTTACAGCACCCCCTCGAGCACAGGTGACAGTCTACTCTGCTGCGGAAGTCACCAAGCGGTATTGCTCTCTGTCTGCTGACCTGGTGGCTTTTCCCCAGGCGTGCCCTTGCCACCGTCCCACTGCTTGAGAGGTCATTGAGGGACTGCACTGTAGTTAGGGACAGAAAGTTTCAGGTCAGATCAATATGAACCTCATCAAACGCTTCTGCCTGTTGGCACATGCTTATTGCTGTTGTGCAAGCCCTTCAATTTTGCAGGTTGGCAAGCATGTCAAGCTTGACAGAGTCCTCCAGCAAGTAATTGCTGGCACTCTGAAGGGGTTTCTGCTGTTTCCCGGCCCAGGTATGGCTGGGGTCCAAACTTGCGTCTGGTACCATGTCCTCACAGCCTCATTTCCTTGTTTGACGCTGATTGTCAGAATCATGAAGGCCATTCCGCTGTCTGCAGATACACAAGGTCAATAAGTTGAGATGTGTGACTGTGCTGCTGCAGGCTCTCAAGACTTGAATGCAGCTGTGCTTGCTATCAGGCAGGATCCTTGCCTCAGATGCTGGCCGCACTGCAGCACTGGAGCCAGCGTACTCACTTCTCCACCTCAGCGTACAACTCAGCAGGCACAGCAGGGTGGCATCACACAGCTACACAGCAATACACAGCATCCAAACAGTGGCCATGCAGCACCAACATCAGGTGCACCTGCTACATCCATACAGACAGGGCCAACAGCTTATTTAAGAAGCCAAGAATCTCCAAGCTCGTCAGCATCAGCATCAGCCACAGACTGTGCTTTGCCAACACTTGAGAGGGTTCAGCAACACATTTGTGCAGAGACAGACAGGAAGCAGAGCAATGGTCATCCGCAGTACGTTCTGTTTGCCATTGATGGTACATGGCAAGAAGCAAAGGAGATATACAAGGTGCATATTGCGTTCAAGATGACCACAGCCTTGACTGTTTGTGGGCTCTCACATTGACATCTCCTGTTGAGGGCTATCCACAACTTGATCAACATCCCACGCTCTCAGGATGGTACTGCAGCTTCAAGGATCATTGACTTGTCGTTTGCTGGTTCCTCTTTGTTTTGACTGGGCCTGTTGCTTTTCACTAGGTGCATCTGAAGACTGCCTTTTGCTCACATGCACTGCTTGACTGGTGCCTTGATGACCTACGAGCCAATAGTCCTCCAGGCAAGGCATACACCATTGCCAAAGCATGCTGCTGCTGTGTTGTCAGGCTGTTGCGCCTCGGCTGTTAGCATCTAGCTTAGGCATCCAGCAAGTTCAGCTGCCCTGCTTGAAAGGCAGTGTGGATCATGCTACACTGGCATTGCCTGGAAGCATTGCCAGTTGTCCTACAAGCACACTTTGCCAAGCTCCAGCTCAGCAAGGTATGCTGTTTCTGGTTCCCTGATAGCCCATTTGGTTGGCATGGAAGAACCTTGCCAATTGTGTGTTAAGATTTGTTGTGGACATAAACTTGCATGTATCACTGCATGATTTATTTGGTTGATGGACCAAATGCAATGCATGTGAAACCGGACGTGCTGCTCCATGCTTGTTGATGAGCCACTGCATGTTGCCCGGCATCGATATTGCTGTCAGCTGCAAGCAAGGCATGCAGCTAACCTGCCTGCATGGCGTGCAGCAAATGATGACAGCACATGGCAGGGTGTGCAGCCTGTGTCATGGCTGCTCAGGACAGAGCCAGCTGAGGGTTATGTGACCACCGCTGAGGCGGTTGCCAGGTGAGCATCAAACATTGATGGCGGTATCAGCTGAGACATGTGTTAATGTGAGCCAGGCCGGTGCAAGACAGCTTGAGGTTCAACAGCATGCACCGAGACAGTTGCTTGAATGGCATGCTGATTGTAGATCAGACAATGGCAATCATCTGATGCAGCCGGAATCACAGAGCATCTCTGTTGTGCCACTGGCACTTGTGCAGTGCAGTGTTAGGGCATCTGTGGGTGATTTGGCATATATCTATCATATCATATGTCTATATAGTCCAATGGTCGGCATTTGTATGACGTGCTTGAGTTCTGTATACAGACAAGTGTCATCTATTAATGCCAATTCTGATTTTGCGTGAGAGGCGTCTATGCATGGGTCAGATCCTGTGGCACGTCTAAAGGCGTCAAATTGGTGATGCAGAGCTGTGGCGCTTCTAGAAGCAGATGATGGTTCACTGCTGGACCAGCTCCTTGCTCCACTAAAGCTGATGACACAACTGCAGGTACTGCTAGGCTTCTATGACTCACCTGCTGATTGTGTGGACAGGATTGCACATACATTGTACATGACTCCGATACAAAGTTCATAGCGTGGGCAGAACTAGCTTCACAACAGGATGCATGAGTTCAATATAAGGTCCAATACAAGGCCATGCACATTTTGTTAGCGCGTGCCATGCTTTCCAACAAGTTTGCATGTCTCGTGAGGTGGAATGAATTTTGGAAAGTCTGCACTTTCATGCCTTGCCATGTCTCCGTCACTTGCTGTGACAGGCTGCAGCACAGGGAGTTGAAGCGCAATGGAGCAGGAATAAGTGTGAGCAGGAACTGAAAAATCATGCCACAGTGTGCAATGCAGTCTGTATGGTGCAACAGTCATGTTACCATACACACATGGTGTTAGCAGTTCAGCGAAATCACTGACCACCTTGTCTACATGCTGCTACAGGCAAAATACAACCCAAGTCTTCAGCTCAGGCTGAATAAGCAGGCATGCAAAGAGAGAGTGCTTGGCGGTGTCAAGTGACTACAGCATACGAAATGATCCTTTGCAACAAGTTGCAACAACTGCCTGAAATGGCAACCACATGCTCAAGTCCAGGTAGCTACTTTGGCCTGCATGCTGAACACAAGCTGATTGGAATGCCTGTATACTGTAGCATCTCACTGGTGGAGACTAGCCTATGACTGACAATCCTGCTGAACATTCAAACAAGCCAACCAAGTTTTGTTGCCTGTGGCAGGTGAGGTGCAAAACTTGAGGCATCATGAAAGTGTAATCAGTGCCCACCAGCTGCAAGGTTGATGTCCACAACTTTCTGCAACGATTTGAATGGCATCCTTGTGTGCTGTACGTGCAGTCTTTGTAACCAAGGTGACTTCTTGTCCCGATGATCATATGTTGTGTTTGATTGACTTTGATTGCCTCTGCGCCATATCCTTCAAAAACTGAATTTCTTAAATCTCAAATGGAAGGCCAGCTCCAATGCGGAAGCCCAACATATCCAATAGCCCTCTATTGGCAACAAGCTCAACAATCAACAGTGCAAAAAATCCTATCTGCAGAGAAGCCAGCATTGTTTAGTAAGCCTAATTGCACAAGTACAATGATCTTGAGGAGGATTCTCCTGTCAGCATTACTTACCATACAAGCCCTACTATTCCACCGCTCTGCTCGTTCGACAAAGCCAAAGGTTGCTGGAGCGACCTCAGGTCTGCGCCTTGGCTGTGTGACGCCCTGTACTCAAGGCAAAACAGTCAAGAAGAAATTTACAACAAAAGCGTTCTGCTCTCAAACTTATGCGTCTACCTGAGGTGCAGCTATTCGGCTGGACTCTTCTTTTGCCATGTCAGATTGTAAGCTTGCAGACGTCGAAACACGACGTCTGAGTGATCGCTGCAAACAATGCTTGTTAGTCTGGCACTGAAACCTGCGCCACACCAGAATGAGAATCTTTTTGCGGTAACGTGACAATAGTGGCCAAGAGGTTTTGCAGCTTGAACAGGCACCTGCGGTTGCACGCGCTACGCAGAAGCGTAGGACAGGAAGTTGAACAAGTTGTTTGCATCTTCGTCAGCACAGAACACCTAGTGATCCTAGCAACAACTTCGCAAGTGCAAGCGCGTAAAATCGCCGAACAGATGCTACGCCTTGATCAAAATGCGCTGCTCTGACTTAGCAGAGAGCGTGTGGTTGACTTAGTTCAGCATGGACTGATGAGGTGAAGAAGAAGCGGTGACTAATGCTCCGAAACAGAAGTCTGGGGACGAAGTGCGCATGCAGCATCTGAGCGGATGCTGTCACGCTTGTATGTGTTTAACACGTCTGAGGACTGCGCGGAGGGCCTTTGCATTAGCTAAGTTGTGTTGCCGAACCGCGCAGTGACAAGGGACGTTGCAAAGTGTCACTCAGAATCGTGAACGATTTGCATCTGCTGGTCCAGCCGAGCCAGGTCGCAGAGAGCGGCAAGGGCGCGCTGTGATGGTCACACCCGCACAGATCGGCTGGGGTCTTGGTGCCATCCTTTTACTGTATTTCGGCTACACACCGTTTTGGCTGTACAGAACAATTGTAACAATCTTGTTCTCTGGTTTTGGAGCAGTAATCCCTTCGGCACCACAAAGCGATGGTAGCTTGAGAGAAGCAATGCGCAACGTTACCAAAGATTACGATCAGGTACCCATACAGCGGTCAGAATGCAGCAGCTAAGCCAGCACGAATATTGCCACTTGAAGTCTAAGGTCATAAAGCTTGGGCTGATCACTTTGCTGACACATGCAGTTGGCGACAATTGTTCAAGAGTTCTTTGTCACGAATTCGATACTTGACCCGCAAACAGAGGACAGATTCCAGCAGTACCTTTCTCAGAAAGCAACAAGGTACAAGCAGCGTACCTTGTTGCAAACACGCCCTCTTCTGTGCAAAATTCACAGATGCATTGTCTGTTCATTTCTAAGTCTCAGCAAGGTACCAATGTTGTGATCTGTCATGTTCAGGAGCTATCCAAAGCTTGAAGGTCTCCTTGATTTCCTCTTATTCCTCTACAAGATTGCCTGGCCATTTGTGGTAAGCTTTTTGTGCAGAAGGTTGATTGTGCTCCTGCACCTCTGAGTATGTCAGCCGTGCACATAGCGTTGTGCTGAGCTGAAAGCTATAGTCCAAGCCCAGGCCATTGCGCATTGGAAGTGTGTATGCATTTGAGGCCCGCATCATTGAACATGATGTTTGATTGTGCTCGCCTTTTGTAGGTTATGACAACAGCAGTCAAGCTGATGGGCAAGAAGGAGGCCAAGAAAGAAGCTTCAGAACTGCTGAGTGCAGTGGACAAAGTACAGAAGAAGTTTGATGAGGGCCCAGTGGCGTCACGATCACAGTCTTCCTACAAAACAGCTCCATCAACTCATAGGCGATAGTTAGCTTGGAGTACTCCAATAGTGCTCCCAAATCATTGCAGCATTTGATACTTGCTCTGGCAGGCAATGCATGAGACATTTGAGCAAGAACAATGATTGAGGCCTCTGCCTGCCAGCTCTAAGTACTCTACCAGCTACAAGCAGGATTGTCCAAGCCATTCATTGTCAAGGCCTGACTGGTTGACTATCTGATGTTGTAAGACCTTCCTTCAGGCCTTTGCAGCGCCAGGAGTCTGGCTCGGTAGCTTTTGCAGATTTGCAACAAGTTTTGTATGGCTGCAATGTTTGCACAAGTGCAATGTGAACTGGTGATATTCACTTATGACATTCCTTTAAAAACTTATTGATGGTATGAAAATTGCATTGAAATTGCGGATCAGCAGTTGTGTTGGCGGCTTCACCAATGGTCTGCCTGTTGTACTACGGGCCGTACAGAGCGAAGTTGCTTTAAAGGCCATCAACATTATATCAATATAGCTATTACCACAGCCAAACATGAACCATTTTGTTGCCACAACAAGCTCGTATCTTGTCCAATGAGCATGCCCTGCCGGACAAGTGAGCGTGTGTGGCTATATCGAACAGGCCACATCATATTGGTAGCCCCAGAGGGCGCCTGGCAAAGGGCGCTTGACAGAGTTGCCTGCATCCCTCGCACATGCAGTGCCTCTGGAGCAAGAACGATCAGCAATAGCAAGCAGCGTTGTGGAGGGTGCCCGAGCGGCAAAATAAAGCAGCGCAGTTGGTGGAGAAGCACAGTTGCGCGAGTGATAGTGCTTTGCAACAGGCGAAGTGGTACCAGTCGAAGGCTCAGCGCACGATCTGATGGCTGCGGAAAGTGTACAAGCAGTTGAGCCCGTAGCAAACGGGACAGAACGCACCACAGACAACACTGATATCGACTCAGCAGCAGAGCAGGAAAGCATCCTGAAGGATGGCCACCATAAAATGTCCGCAGCAGAGAAGCGACGACAGAGGAAAAAGAAAAATAAGCAAGCCAAGCAAATAGAGAGGTGTTACACTCAATCAGTTTCTCAGAAAACTGTTTACGCGAAGAGTACAGCGTGAATGACCAGCTGTTTTCTTGGCGCAGGGCTGAGCTTGAAGCCAAGCAGCAGCAAGCGCCCGCAGAAACAGCTGCACCAAAGGTACTTGAGTAGCTCAGGCAGTCAAGATCATTACTTGGCAGGTGTCATCAACAACGTTCTGCCGTCTGCAGGCGGATGATGTTGAGATTGAGTATGTCTCAGCACCAACAGACTTTGAGTCTTTGAGCTTAGATGAACCCGCAGCGGCTTCACAGCCTGCAGCACCCTCACAACCAGCGGCACCTATGGAAGATCCTGAATCCCCAAGCGCTCTTGATAGAGATCCCTCCCCAGACATGGAAGACACAGACGGCTTGGGCACAGCTGGTCTCGGCTCCTCTGCTGGTCTGGGATCCTCTGCTGGCCTTGGCATGACAGCTGGGTTGGGCATGACCTTGGGCCTAGGTGCAGCAGCACATGATGACGAAGCTGCTGGAAGCAATCCAGGCCTTGGAAATGTCCCAGCCTTCTTTCAAGGAGGTCTTGGATTCACACGAGTATCTGAGCAGCAAGCACCTCAGGTGTCTGAGGCAGAAAAAGAGCAGGCACATAAAGATCTTCAGCGTGTCTTGGCACACTTTACCAGCGCAGAGGAGCTCACAGGCACAGCGTCTGCTGCTGATGAAGCCGATGCAGATGCCGATGACGCCAATACTGCCAGCAACAAGGTGTTTCATGCTGCTAGTATCTGTCCACGTATGCAAGCTGCTGTACAGCATTCCTTTGGGTACAGCTGCATGTTTAGTCCTGTTTGGTTGTGTGGGGATAAGTTTGTCATGGCTGCTTGTACCCAACATTACAGCAATGGTTCAGGCCATCATATGGTGCTGGCTCAGGTCATGCATCTAGCACAGTATGCTACAAATCAAGACCTGGGTATCGCACCTCTCCACTCGGGACTCTGATGTCAGCCTTGTTGTTTCCAACTAAAGAGCACCAGCAGTTTGTGCTTGTGTCACAATGTAACTTTGGCAGCAGGTCTCTTGACAGTATTGACCACCACATGATGCTGCAGGCATGTAGCAGTGCTTTAAGCTTGCTGTCGAGCCTTGATAGTTTTGCACAAAGGGCCTTTAACCTGCCGTAATCGGTCAGCAAGGCTGTGTGAAGAGCAGGTGTTGCACATCAGCATGAGTGGAGTCTCAGCATGATTGCTCAGCTGTATGTTGTCTGTGCTGTAGCCTGAGGCTGAGCTGGGCGACAGCGACAGTGATGTCGGGTCAGACGCAAACAAGCAGTCCAAGCGCAAGAAGAAGCTGGAGAGCCGGCTCAAGATTGCTGAGCTCAAACAGGTGCAGCCAACTTGCTTGCTTTGCTTGGTTGCTGGCTGGCTGGCTGGCTGGCTGGCTGGCTTGCTTGCTTGCTTGCTTGCTTGCTTGCTTGGCTTGCTTGCTTGCTTGCTTGCTCGCTTGCTTGCTTGCTTGCTTGCTTGTTTGCTTGCTTGCTTGCTTGCTTATACATGCATGTGGCTGTGGTTTTACCAGTTATGCTGACCCAGATCAGTGGTCTTTGACTGTGTATTCCCTGGGGCATGCTTAGAAGATTGCAAATGCCATTAGGCATGCTGCACTTAAGATTCCTGCTCACCAGCCTGTGATGCAGTCCCCTGCCAGAGCCACCAACAGCGTCTGGTACAGCTTGGCCGACATTGGATGCAGCTCACTGTGTGCTGTCTGAGCACTCCTGCAAAGCCGTGCTTTGCACTGCATCAACAGTCTAGCAGTCACAGTCAGGAAACAAAAAGCATGCCAGTCTTCAAATCAGATGCCTAAGGCCGTGCCACCATGCAACATGTCCTTTTTGTTTGCCACTTCAATGAGCAAAACAATCCACAAGGCATCGGCTCCATCGAGCCACAGCATGCATTAGTCATATTGCGCCTGCATTTTTGTCCTCAGGCTGATCAGTGATCAGCTGCATGTGCCTGAATGCTTTGTGTTTGCAGGTATGTCCAAGGCCAGAAGTGGTGGAGGTATGGGATGTCACTGCCCAAGACCCCAAGCTGCTCGTCTATCTCAAGGTAAAATTGCTCAATCTGAGACTGTCCAAGCCAAGTCTCATGGACAACAGTACTACATCATCTCTGCTGAACGTTGCATGTTGCTAGAGTCATACCTGCCACTTTCTACACCTAGAACTGTCAATCCCCAGGTATATGTGTTTGTGATCCTTTGCGCTGAAAACCATGCACATAGGTCATTGAGGGCTCTGCCACAAGGTCTGTCTGTGTAGTGTGCCAGCCTTGTAGAGTGCTCACTAGCTTTTGCATTTGAAAAAGCAGCATCAGGTGAGCCCAGCAGGTCTTTCTGTTACGCAATGCTTTCTCCACACTGCTTGAGGGCTGAGCAAACATGTACATAACTACATCCACATCTACATCTACAGCTACATTCATGTCCACATCTACACCTACATCTACAGCTACATCTACATCCACTTCCACATCTACACCTACATCTACATCTAAATTTCCAAGTGCTGTGCACCATGAGCGCTGACACCTTGCCTGGTGGGCATGCAGGCCTACCGTAACAGTGTGCCTGTGCCCAGGCATTGGAGCCAAAAGAGGAAGTACCTGCAAGGCAAGAGGGGCATTGAGAAGCCCCCCTTTGTGTTGCCAGACTTCATTGAGGCCACTGGCATTGGCCAGATGAGGCAAGCTTACCAGGTAACACACAGCGTCGGCTATTTCCCCCCTGCCAAGCAGTGTGCAACAGCACTTCCTTTGCCTGCTGTAGTTGTCATTTTGCCTTTGCCCTATTGCCTTTGCTCCAATTGCCTATTGTTCCCATTGCTTATTGGCTCTGTGCCCTTGCGACCGCTTGTAGCAGTTGGCAGCTGCCACTTGGGGCCCATGATCCAAGCTTACTGGGTATGCGACATGATGTGCTTTCTGCAGGAACAGCATGAAGTGTTGCCTTGCCCTCTGCAGCTCTCTCACTAGTGTCATCTAGCCTGGTGCATCAGAGGGATTGCAGACACTAATCACGCTGACTGTCACTCTACTTGCATGTGCGTACTGCCAGTGCTGACCTTGCTCGGTGCGTCAAAGGAGAACGAGGACGACAAGGAGCTGAAGCAGAAGCAAACGGACGTCAGAAGGTGCAAACTGACAATCAGCAAGCTTGTACATGCCTATTGTGGCTGCTGACCTTGCTCTGTGGTTACAGGAGAAGGAAGAGAACAAGGAACTGAAACAGAAGCAATGGGACCGTATGCAGCCCTGACTGTTCACCTCGCTCTGTGCATTACAGGAGAAGGAAGAAAATTGAAGCAGAAGCAAAGCAACTGCATGCAGCCCAGACTGTTGACCTTGCTCTGTGCATTACAGGAGAAGGAAGAAAATTGAACCAGAAGCAAATCAACTGCATGCAGCCCAGACTGTAAATCTTGCTCTGTGCATTACAGGAGAAGGAAGAGAACAAGAAGCTGAAGCAGAAGCAAAGGGACCGCATGCAGCCCAAGGTGGGCAAGCTGGACATCGACTACCAGGTGCTGCATGATGCCTTCTTCAAACACCAAACCAAGCCCAACCTCACCCGCCTGGGGGAGATCTATTATGAGGGCAAAGAGTTTGAAGCCAGGGTAAGAGCTGACGCACTGTCCTGCGGCTGAATTGTAGCAAGTAGGCATGCTTGGGATTTGATGTTTTGTGACTTGTCTTTGTGCAGTGTGCAGTCTTTGCATGTACAGTCAGTCAGACACATGTCAGTGGAGCGCAATCGTCTGGGTGGGTGCCTAAGAGCTGATGTTCTGTCCAGCAGCTGAACAGTCTTGCATGGTGTGCTATACCAGTCTGTCATTTGACATGATAGGGGTTACACCAGTCTGACAATTGACACGATGGGTACGCCTCTCACCAAGGCAAAGCAAATAACATAACATAGATCATGTTCTGGATACAACTTTCATGCCTTCATAACGCCAATGCAGTATGGTAGCACTGACTGACGTCATCTGCATGCTCACCACCATATGTTGGGCAGAGTATCTTTATATTACTCTGTTTCATAGAGTATGATAGTTCTATATCACACATTGTTGTAAGAGTAGATGAATGTGCCTCACTGATGCTGTTTTGACTTGCAGGTCAAGAATGCAAAGCCAGGCATTCTATCTGAGGACCTCAGGAATGGGTTGGGCATGGCTGAGGGGTCACCCCCACCCTGGCTCATCAACATGCAGAGATACGGGCCCCCACCCTCCTACCCCGAGCTCAAGGTACAGTCATGCCGTTTGCATACCCTGTGTAATGTCTTGAGTATGTCCTATGGCACCTTGTTGACTATATCATAGGGTTTAAGGCTTAAGTCAAACCCTATTGTACCCATTGACTTGTGCAGGAAAACCTTGGCCCTGACATGTCACCTTGAATGCACAAACCCTAACCCTATTGTACCCATTGACTTGTGCAGGAAAACCTTGGCCCTGACATGTCACCTTGAATGCACAAACCCTTGTGACAGTTCTACTCACCATGACTGTTCACATAGCCTCCGACATGCATTTCAATGCATTGCGCGGCCTAACAAAACATGTAGTGACAAATTACTGTATCTGGCATACTATCTCTATGATCCAGGCATTTTACCAGGCTCTGCAGATCAGTGCATCCTGTGGAGCATGTTGCTAATGTCCAACCTATTGAGGCTCCCTTGTGGGTCTGAAGTGCTGTGTGTGTGTGTGTTGCCCAACAAGCAGCTTGCGCATAGGGTCCCAGGAAGTTAGTTTTAGCGCTGGTCTGTGCAGGTTCCTGGCCTAAATGCCCCCATCCCCCCGGGCACCCAGTTTGGATACCAGGCAGGGGGCTGGGGTAAGCCCCCAGTCAACGAGGCTGGTGAGCCCCTGTATGGAGATGTCTTTGGCCAGTTTGCTGATGAAGAGGATGATGAGCAGGTAGTGATCTCCAATGCTCCACATACTGTGAAGGCAGACAAGTAGACTTTGTTAGAAATCCTGTGGTAACTGAGGAACTGAACAAGCCAGCCTGGCGAGACAAGCCTTGTGCAACACAGGGATTGCTGTTGCATGCTACATGGGTGATTGTGGATGGTGTGGTGTTGGACATACAGCCAGGTTTTGTATATTTGATGGGGAAGGGGGTGCACATGCAAAGCAGGCATATCTTGCCGGTGCAGCCTTCTTCGCATGTGCCGCCTCCTCCTCTGTCAAATTCACAAAATCTGGCTGGATACTCAACACCACACCATCCCCAATCACCCATGTAGCATGCAGTAGCAACCTGCGTCTTGGTCCCACCAACCTTCTGGCCTTGCTGCTATCAGTAACACAGCCTCAGCTGACGCAGCCATCAAAAGTGTGTAACTAACACAAGGCATGCAGGGATGTTAGCCAGTGGCATGTTACTGTGGCATACGGTCTTCAGTGTCCGAACATCACACATCCCTGTCGTGATGCCCAGAACAAGCCAGCCTGGCAAGACAAGACTTGTGCTACACACACCTAGCATTTGCTGGAGCATGTAATTGTTATTAGGAATTATAGTTATAGCATTGTAATTAGTGTTATATTGTGATTAGTCTGGCACATGTAGCTGCTTTGATACTTTTGCCACACAAGCCGTGGCATGCGGTTATGGGATGAAGCATGTCATGTCTAGCCTGGCCTAATCAGGCTGCTAACCAGCCTGACCCTCAGGGGAGTAAAAAAGCAGCACCCCAGGGGCGCCTTGCTAGGCCACATTCTTTTGGATTTTGGGGATGCGCGTAAGTGCTGGGGATAGGCAAACCATTGATTCTGTGACAGACTCGGCTGTCTTGGTTTTTACATCACTGATTGGCGTGGTACTGTTATACGTACTTACTGTAGCAAGTAACACGTGTGCTGACATCATGAAACCACTTCAGATTGATAAGGTAGCGCGGTGGGGTGACCTGGAGTCAGACGACGAAGAGTCCTCTGAAGAGGAAGAGTCTGAAGACGAAGACGAAGAAGCTGCTGGCCGGGATGATGACGAAGCCTCTCTGGCTGATGGGCTGACCAGTGTGGGCGGTGTCAGCAGCCTGCCTAGCGGCCTGGAGACTCCTGAAGTCATAGATCTGCGTAAAGCCAAGGCCGGAGGTGTGGTTCAGTCCTTAACATCACTCTTGTTTATATCATTGTTAATGATTATTGTCTTATTTTGTTGCTTGACTCTGGATTTTGATTTCTCTGAAGTCATAGACCTGCGCAAAGCCAAGGCCGGAGGTATCTTATCTTCACTTGCTCATTAGTTTACGCGTAAAGCCACTGCAAAAGGTTGTTTGAGAGAAGGTGTTCTACAGGAGGTATATAGAAACTCAACAGGAACAGCAAAGAACTAACATAGATGTCCAATGAGAATGACTGTCGTCACTCAGGCAGCAGCTGTACTAGCAGAACTACAAAGACTGCCGGGACTGTCAGTGATAGTTGATGCAGCATGTGCCTCATGGCAACAGAACGCATGGCATAGCAAGAGCTTAGCTTCAGGGTTGTTGGCAGTCTGCTCTGTGATGTGCAGTAGTGCTACCTGTACATCTATACATTGCTAGTCTTGTCAAAGCTAGAAGTTCAACAGCTATGACATCACTGATGGTGTGCAGCTGTACAGCTGCCTGCTTCTTGCATCAGCATGGAGTTCAGGCTTTAGCATCAGCATAGAAGTTAGGGTTACGAGTTGAGCATCACCATAGCATTGCACGCTACAGTCAACAACTTCAAAGTCCAACCTGCAGACTCCTTCATGCAATCTGCCTTTTGCATGCATCAATTGATACAACGCATAACATTGCTGAATGCCAAACAAGACCTGATACAGAAAGCTACACAGGACTGTACATGCCTGATCTTAGGAAAAGGCATGTATCTCATGAAATGCGTGCCACGGATGGACTCACAAGTGAATGAACGATTGAGTGAATGAATGAATGAATGAATGGATGAACGAATGAATATGAGTGGATGAGTGGATGGATGCATGAATGAATGAATGAATGAATGAATGAATGAATGAATGAATGCATGCATGAATGAATGAATGAATGAATGAATGAATGAATGAATGAATGAATGAATGAATGAATGAGTGAGTGAGTGAATGAGTGAGTGAATGAGTGAGTGAATGAGTGAATGGCTCAAAGTGTGTTGTGGCTTGTGCAGGGGACAAGCACCTGTACACAGTGCTGGAGCAGCAGCAGGCCCAGATCGCTCAGGGCAATCTCATGGGCAGTGACCACACCTACGTCATTCCTCAAGCTGCTGCTGGCGCTGCTGCTGTGGAAAGGAGACCACAGGGTGGTGCAGCCAAGAGGCGAGTCCCCTTTCTGCAAATGTCCTGCTGCTCCTGTGTATCCTTGTTATGCTGTGGCCTGTGTAACATTGTTCTTTCATGGCCTATTAAATGTCCATTTGCCATGGCCTGTGTACTGTTTATGTGCCATGGCCAGTTGTTGCTGTGTTACGGCCTGTTTGACATCCAAGTGCCATGGTTGGTGTATTTTTGCTGTGTTATGGCCTGCGTGCTGTTCATGTGCCATGGCCTGCTTACTGTTCATGTGCATGAAGTGACATGTGTGCCTGGTCCATGAGTTTTTCAGATATGTAAGGGGTTGCGCAAAGAATCACTCTTGTTTTGTTTCACTGCATTGCAGAGCACAGCTGATTTGCAGCATGATGAGCGTGGCCATCCGCATACTGCCTGTGGCTTTGATCTTGTGCAGGCTGGACATGCTGCAACAATGCGTCTCTGTCAATTTCAGATACAGGTGATGTTCCAATGTATGCAAGCTGGCTCCTCTGAGAGAGAGCAGGTTTGCAGAGATCAGCCCTGGTGTGATAATAGCAATAGTAGTAATAGTCATAACAATTATGATGATAAGAACAATTGTTTATTGAACAGAAATCTTGTCAAAACAAACAATAATTGTCTTCTGCTTTTTTTATAGGTTGGAGATCTTGCGGCAGCAAAACCCAAGTGATGTGGAGGTGGCAATTGAGCCTGAAGAGCTGGAAGGCCTAGATGAAACGTCTATCCAGGCCCTGTACAATCAGAGAGTGGCTGAAGAGCGAGCTAGGAATGCTAGAGAGGTATGCAGTTTGTCTCCCCGGTCTCGACTTGCTTGATGTGGTTTGTTTGAGCTAGCATGCTAGCTTGCCTGGCTGAAGTGGGCTTCGCTACGTTTCCTATGACTCACGCCAAACGGCGTAGGATTTTCTTTTCTTTTCTTGTCCTATGACTCTCTGCCCGGCAGCAAGCATTAACTGTTTGTTTGCATCAGCAAACGTATGTTGTGCTGTGCTGATTACATCTTCATGAAATGGCCAATGCCTTGCAGGACTTCTCGGATCTGGTTGCCCAGAAGGCTGCGCAGCAGAAGCGCAAAGCAGCCCAGGCCAAAGAGAGTGGCAAAGCCAAGAAACAGAAATCAGACAACTTCAAGTTCTAGAAGACCGATGGGGTGGCTGGCAATCTTCATTGTCTGTTTTTGATCTCTGTTTTCTGCCCATAATCTTTTGTTTTTAAGTCAATTCATCTGGCTGTATACACACACAACATGGCTTGTTACTTCTTTACACTGCAGGGCTGTGTTGACAGTGTTATAACACCCATCACTGATGTTCTTATCTCCTTAGAGATTATTACCTTGATCACAAGTGGTGTGCAAGTGAAGTTTTGGCTTGCGCTGGTAGCAGTTTACCACATTTGCATTGCCATCAACAGCTCAAATCAAAGTCAAAGCTGGGTGTTCCAAACTCACATGAGGGAAGCAACCGTCATGATGGCCAAAGAAGGTGTTGCAACTATTCGGTACATCAACATTTTGCACATGGTTACGCAAGGACATGCCACAGATGCGTCGCAAGCAGTTCATTTTGGAAACAGCCAAAGGGCTAATGTGTCGTTTCACAATCGCCTCTGTCTCTCCAGACACGGTCAAAGCCCTAGAGGACCAGATGTTGGCCTGTCTCAGTTGCTGGAAGGCATTTATTTGCAGCAGCTACCCTGTGTGTGATCTCAGCACACACAGCATAGTATGCTGAGATCACACAGGGTAGCTGTTGCAAATGAATGCCTTCCCGCAAATGAGACAGACCAACATCACAGGGTAGTCAGAGGCGAAAATGCTGCCCGAGTATTCGAGTTGGGACACCAATTCCAGCTGATTCTTGCCTGACTGAATCTGCAGCTTGGGCGTTTCTGCCGACAACCAGCACCTTGGTCTTCTGAAGACTGACTGTAAGTTCCCAGCGCAGAAATGTGACGCCCACGGTAGTGACAGCTCACCTTAAGAAGCAGACTGCAAACGCAGGTACTTCATCTCCTGCAAAGTGACTGTCATGGTTTCCTCATATAGTGGCGCTGGTGGCGGATCTGCAAACAAACAAATGCAATTCTTTGCAGAGATGCAACATACTTCAAACAACATGTTCATCAATGCATGCTAGTCACAACAGCGCAACAGTCAGTAACATCTGCGGACTTACGGTGTCTGAGTATGTGTGCAGACACTGACAGACCCTCAAGCTACCAACAGGCTGCATTGATTCTCGTCAACTGCCCTTATCATTATTCCATTAGATTTTGAAGGTCGTTGGAGTCGACCACGCCCATTTGACTACTAGACTGAAGTGTCAAACAAAGTCACCTAAAGGTTTCACAGCACCTGTAAAATCACTACTGTTCACAGCTGATGCACTCTAAGCTCAACTGAGGGGTATGTCCAGATTGTGCTGCCACCAGCGTGTTCCTGTGTTCAAATCATTCCTCAAAAACCTACCTATGACTTTGGGATCATGTAGGATGAAAAGGGGAGACATTGTAGGGGCTGGGGCCCAGAAATGTTTGTGAATCTGCCCCTGATGGCACTATTTGCAGGGCAATTAAACATAAGACAATTTTTATGCTCTGCTGAACTAGAAACTGAAGAAAAACAGTGGCGTTGCTCCCTAGGCACCTGCTGTGCTAAAGGCAAAAGCCTACCAGTATCTATATAAAGATCATGACACTCACATCTAAATCTGCTGATGAAATTTTGGCTCTTGAAGTCCTTGATCACTGAATGATAAGGTGCTGGGGACATATTCTGGCTGCAAGGGATGCTACCTAGCAACACTGCTGAGAGTAGTCTGATGCCAGGTGTGTGCATAATGCTTTTTGACGTTGCCAATAACAGTACTCACATCTAAATTTTACCACAGGCCCATGTATCCTAAGTATGCATCATGTCTACCTGCAGTAACTTAGAGTGGAGCCAGAGAGTAGAGCCAGGTTGAAGCGCTGAATGCTGGCGCTATTGATGTGACTGGCCTAGCGCTGTACCAGCAGTACAGCCCTATGCCACCCCAAGCAGTTGCAGAGGCAGCTCAGAATGCACAGGATGTGGGATTCTAGATATATCAGCTGGAGATGACTCAAATGCAGAAGCAGACACTGATTCAGGACTGACTGAAACAGAGCCCGACACATCATTGACTGCTGCCTATGACAATGAAAAGAGCATGCCAATGCCTGCTGACTGAACTGATGAGGGGCATCAGGCCATCAAGGCATCAGGCCTTCAAGCAATTTGCTACATGTGGAATTGCGGTACACTCATTGCTGTAATTGGGATGTAGTGTATGTCGCAATGGAGCCAGAGCCTGACAAAGCACCATTGGGAGATGAAGCTCACATAACGTCACTGATGTCAATCCAGCTGAGCTGTTTCACAGCTTGCAGCGCAAGCTTGAGCAGGCTGCTTGCTGCAATGCATGATACAGAATGTCAAAACGTATGGAGTTGAAACACACGAACCATGAACTGCATGCAATCAATGCTGTGAATGTGCCTTTGTATGCCACATTTACAGCATGTTTCCACCGCACTTGTTAGCTATGGCCATGGCGAGCTCGCACATCACTTAGGTTGCTTGGGTGCCCTTGTCCAGTGTGGGTCATGTACCTAGGCCTGCTACTCGTAATCAATTTGTTTGAAATTTTCTGATAACGATGCATTGCTCTCGATGGATGCGCATGGCTCAAAACAGTTCTGGTTTCTCAACGCAACCTTGCATACAATTCTGCAGAACATTCTGCAGAATGTCCCCTTCCCCTTTCTCGCAAAAACAATCTGCGCCGTACCCTGCACTGTGCCTCCGCTGGTGCGTCCGTGCAGCCACAGCCAACTTGGGCAGTGCCAAGCGTTGACAACATAGCCCTAGAGATTGGCCTGTCTTCTGATACAACGCACGTTGTTGCTTTGTGTGAGAGAGTCCGAAGGCTAGCATTCTGCAAGCAGTCTTGTTGCGGCAGTCAGCTTCCTGCTTAGAGTGGTCATGAGAGAACCAGGCACAGAGGTACCGAGGGTATGGATCCTCAAAAATCGCAACTTGCAGGACACAGATCTCCAAGCAGCCCTAGAAGATCTCGCTTGGCAAAGGTAGCCGATGGAGTCATCTCTCTGGGTTTCAGTCGCCTGTCCAGGCAGTGCAGCTCAAAATTCAGAACCAGCTTAACCAGCTCAGCATCAAGCCCGCAATCTTGAGGATGAGCTGACACTGGCAATGCGAAATGCAATAATTCAGCTTGGGGTGGACCAGCTCGAGAACCTTAAAGAGCTCAGGAAGGTTGGTCATCCATTTCAAGCTGGGTTTGATCTCACAGAGGCTGATGGCTTGTTGTTAGTAGTCTCTGAGCACCAGCAAGTGCTCATTTACATATCAGCCAAGTGCAACATCACAGCAAAGCTTATAGCTGAAAGCAAAAAGCAGATGGATTGCTACAGTCAGCTGCTGAAGAACATACGCGTCACCTTGGACGCTGGAGACTTGTCAATGACAAACCAAGCTTTGCTCTTGAAAGATTTGCCCAATGTGCAAGCCAATCTAGGTGCTCGTTTGACCTACAGATTCCAAGCAACCTGCCAAGCACTTAGTGCGCTAGCCAGTCAGAACACCCTTATAGTTGGGTTCATTGGCCGTCCAAACATGCTTCAGGATTGCAAAAAGTATCTCAAGACCTGTAGGGAAGCAAGGATGGAACCGATGTGGCCTTCAGGCGCAACCTTTACCATTGATCCCGATTTTGACCTTCAGCAAATATTGTTCACACGATAGAGTGGAATTGCACCAGTGGTACCAGTTTGGACAACTCTATCCCCTTAGATTGGTAGTGGCTTATCCCACTCCGGCGATGTTTTGGTCATCTGTGTACATTGTGTATCAAGAGGTATCCTGTTTTGCACCTAGTTCATAGTTTCACTTCTCTGATCATGGGCAGAACAGGGAAAAGTTACTTGGCCTGCAAAATGTGAGATATGGTTCAGGCCTGCTCCAAACGAACCAATGACAAATCCAGTGCAAAGATGCGACACACTTCAGATGACGTGTTCATCAATGCATGCCAATGTATACTAGAAGTTGAGCCCATGTTTTGTCAATTGATATCCACGTACACTGATCCATTCACTTCATCAAGCTTGCTCGCTAGTGCAAGTTTGAGAAGCTGTCTTTGGATTCATAACTAAGAAAATGCATGCCAATCAAGAAAGCACAACAATAAGTAAAATCTGCAGACTTGTGATGTACGGGTACGTGTAGAGACACTGACAGACCCTCAAGCCACCAACAGGCTGCGTTGGTGTTCTTCAACTGCCGTTATTCCATTAGACATCAAAGGTCGTGGGGGCCAACCATGACAAATAGACTGAAATGTCAAACAAAGTCACCTAAGATTCTGAAGCACATATGAAAATTTCTGTTCAGCTGACGCGCTCTAAGCTAAACTAAAGTATTTTGATATGCTACCAGGGTGTTCCTGTGTTCAGAACTCTCTGCCTCCTGGGTTCATAAGCTGGTGAAATAACTTTGCCCGTACAGATTGCTGCTGAACAATGCGCTGCAGGCACGCACACATGCATGCATGAGTTCAGGAGCTTATGCATGTTTTCGTCAGCAAGGTCCGCCCTTGGCGATGAAGCACAAGCCAAGAATCTGTCTCCTTTAAAGAAATGAAATTTCCGCACCTGCTACACGGATCTAGAAATTCTGCCACAAACGGATCCACTCGTGCAACAAGCTTGAGCTGCGAAATGGCAACTGAAGTGAAAGGGAAATCATTGCTGACATGAAGACACACCACTGCATGTAACAGCTCCGCACGACAACCCCCTAGTCACAACTGGAACCTAAACAAGCAAATGTATAAGGCATTGTCACTGAAAACTGCAAGCTTGCTGCACATAATCAGATGAAACTGGTTTCATGTAAGAATCTGTGTACATGACCTGCACAACTCTTTAAAGTGTCTGGCTCATTTACTCAACATGCATGCAAAGGAAACATTGTGGATCCTGACTTGTACAAGTATATGTTTGCATATGCATGCAGAGCGTCCTTGAGATCCAGATTACGCGGTCCTAATGACCAATTGATCAATGCATCACTCGTCATCGCTGTCACCAAACGTCATCTTGGTGGCTTTCTTGCTGAAGTCCACCTCCTTGAAGTGTGCACCATACAGCTTGCTCTCCTTCTTCTTAACGGTAGTGCCAAATGCCAGCAGCTCCTGTGGAACAGTCTGCCCAGCCTCTCGCAATACATTGATCAGCTCCCCTGCCCTGGCTTTGTCTGTTGCACCGCTGAAGAAAGTATGAGCAAGACCTGCGATCAAGCCACACAGACATGTTATCATCCTGTAACCATCCCTTAACCATCCTGTAACCTCTTGCATCCAGGTCACCATCTACACCTACAGTGAATACATGCAAGTGTAAGCAAGTCATGACAATAACAAGACTGGCTCATGTCTGCTGGAGTCCAGCAGACAGTTTACCACCGCCAGAGCAATAGCCAATGATGCACCGCTCAAAACGCCACACTCAGCATGCCTGCATTTTTGGGGGTTTGTTGATGCTATCACTGCATGGTCCGAATGCATGGTCCAAAATCAGTTTGGGCAGGTGAGATGTCTGCAGCAGGGGAAGCTGTACATCGTGTCCATTACACATGCTACAGTCGCAAAGCCTGGCATGCAATTTTCCAGTTTGATCTAGAGCACATCAACAGAAACTATTGTTGGTACACTGACTGCCAAGACAGGACTTGATCAGAGCTACTCAGCTGTTTGGGGTACAGAAAAGTCACCTTTCTAAGGAAAACAACACTTGGGAAAGTGTAAACGTAAACTACACAGCTATCTTAGGACTGTACATTCTCGACCGTAGTGCAAGACACATGTTTGCTGGCTGAACGAACATACATGCAGACACGTACCTGTTTTGCCAGCACGTCCAGTCCTGCCAATCCGATGCACGTAGTCCTCAGTGGTGAGAGGGAAGGAGTAATTGATGACTGCTTCCACATCTGGAATATCAAGCCCACGTGCGGCCACATCTGTGGCGATGAGTAGTGGCACCTCTCCAGACTTGAACTTCTCAACAGCAGCAGTCCTCTGGCTCTGAGAGATATCCCCATGAACAGCCACACACTGCAGTACGGACAGACGCATGAGTCAGGACAGTCAAAGCTGGACTGCTGCAACTGCCTCATGGGACACAAAGCTTGCTTGTGAAACAGCCCAGACCTCAAATGAATCTTGCGACTGCTGTAAAAGACTGCGTAAAGCCTGTAATGGACAACTGCTTTGGCACTAAGGACAAAAATGATACACAAGGCCAAGCAGTCTAAGAATGCATAAAGCCTGTACTGGATAACAGCAACACTGTACACATTGCTTTGTAACCAATGACTCGAAAGCTGGACTGCTGCTGTTGAGAAGTTCAAGGCTAACCCAATTAGACTGACTGCATTTGGCTTGTACTGCCAGCCCCCAACATGCCAGGGATGAGTCACAGTCTAAAACATAAATTGCATTGCAGTGCCTTACATTGCCAGGTTAAGTGCATCCTGACTCAACATGCCAAAGTTGCTAATTATGGTCAGTAGCCAAGCGTTCAATAACGTGTGATTTCATGTCGGGGTGTGTGTTTGATCGGCACACGTGGTTCCCCTTCAAAAGCTTAAGCTCATCATACCATGCCTATCACAGTGCTTGCCTGCAATGCACTGTTGCCTTGTACCACAGCCTTGTACCACAGACATGGCACAATGCACAAGAGCATTCACAGTGACAGCATCTACAATGCATGCAGTCACAGAAGCTGCAGCACGACAGTTACACAGTAACACCCCTGGGGGCAGCAGCCCTCACCTTCCAGCCCTTCTTGCCTAGCTGGGCTTCCACTCGGCTGGCCTCCTTCTTGTACAGTACAAACACAATTACGCGGTTCTTACGCGACTTGTGGTACTTCTGTAGCAGCTCATCAATGCGCTGATCTCGCCGTTGGGGCTCAATAACCTCTACTACCTGAACTCACAACCCAAAAGTCCATGGATACCAAACTCCTCTGCAATTTTGTTTTCATTAACAAAGATTCTTGACAGAGCCATGGTAGCAGCAATGATAGAGCATTGTACAGCACACACTATATTCAACACTTGTGGTAACACTTGTTGCAAACACACTATATCCAACACTTGTGGTAACACTTGTGGCAAACACACTATATTAAACACTTGTTGTGTAGAAGTACTATGACTGGCTAACAGGATATATCACGCCGAGGGTAATTTCCATGATGTTGTTTCATGCAAAAGGACACATACAGACACATACAGATACGTCTGTAAGAGATGATACAGATGAAACAGAGTGACAATACAGACGGTAACAGATGCCACATGGTAACAGACGGTGCACATGGGCAGGCAGCAGGGCGGGGCAGGGCAGGGCAGGGCGGGGCGCGGCGGGGCAGGGCAGGGCAGGGCAGGGCAGGGCAGGGCAGGGCAGCACACCTGAGTGACACTATGACTAGCAGACAGGTCCTGGGATCCAATGGTGACCTTGACAGGGTTGCATAGGAACTCCGCCGCAAGCTTCTGAATGGATGATGGCCATGTAGCAGAAAACATGAGGGTGTGTCTGTCTGCACGTGTCTGCTGAGCAATGGTCCTGCAAGGAAGAAGAGATGGAATGCTGGTCTGCAGCAGCAGACTGACAAAGACAAGAGAGACCAGTGTTGCTTGTACAGTGATGTTGTATGAAGCCCTGCCACAAGCTTTCAGACTCATTGATTCATTGACTGGCCAAGGCTTGTAATCTTCTTCCTGTATACAAGGGACGAGTGGAAAATAAAGAGATAATGCTGATTATGGGTTCAACAAAGTCGAACAATCACCGGGTGGCAGAGGGCCCTTCAATGCGGGCTGAGACAATGCTGCTTGGGGTGCAGGCCCCTGTGGTAGGGGTAATGGCAGGGGTAGGGGGTAACCCCTCCGACCAAACACCTTCCGGCTGTCAGTCATGGCAAGAAAGCTGCTTGTGACGCAGTGTAGATTTGCGTCAAATCAGCTTTTCAGCAAAATGCTACACTGCATCACAAGCAGCTTTCATGCCATGCTTGCTAGCCTGAGGTGTTTGGCCGGAGAGGGCTTAACCCCTGCCATTACCCCAAAACATTACCCTGACGAGTGGAAAATACAACAAAAACCCTGGAACAAAATGCTGGCCTGACCATCCAAGGGTCATGAGTTGCCTGGATACATCCATTTCCCTGCCCAAAAAATTCCGATGAAAGGACACAACATACATTTTCTTCAGGATTTCAGTGCAGTTGTACTATGTCAAATTATAATGAAAAAATGAGGGGCAATTTTGCACCGTCTGAGCTCCGAAAAATACTGCCAGCCTTGCCTCTGAGTCAAGCCTGGCAGACAGATGTCAGCAAGAGTCCAGACACCAGCAGGGGTTAAAAACACATGCAAGTTAAAGACAGGAGGGTGCAATACGCAAAGACTTGCGCAAAATGCTGCTGTGACTAACGGCAAAATGCTGCTTTGTCTGTGTGTAACACATCAATGGTTGCTCTGTCTCTGAGCAATACATCAATGTTTCTTGCCTCCCTATGCAGTACGCCAATGTTTGCAAGCCCCTGGGCACACCTGATATGAGGCTCAAAACCCAGATCAAGCATTCTGTCAGCCTCATCAAGTACCAGGTAGGTCACACCAGACAGCCGACAGGAGCCTTCTTGCACCAGATCCTCCAGCCGCCCTGGAGTGGCAACTACCACATCAGCTCCTGCTCTCAGAGCCTTCACCTGCATGCAAGGAAACGACTCAATGCATTGTGCAACATTAGAGCAGGTGTGGCAACTACCACATCAGGTCCTGCTCTCAGAGCCTTCATCTGCCTTCAAAGTTGACGTTCAGAGAAACAGTGTGTTTTCAGAACAGTAAAATGCAAGACTGTATACATGGAGTATGATAGCAGTTGCGCAGCAGTGGCAGCGACCACATCAGGCCCTGCTCTCTGAGCCTTCCTGGCTGTAAAGTTAAGTGTGTGAAGAAGATGTGCAATACTAACACATTACAGTATAGACTGTAAAATACAGGTCGTGCTGGTAGGCGCTCAGGAGTAGCCACTCAGCACCTGCTCTGAGAGCCAAGACCTGCATGTGACATGAACAATAAGATCTCTGTGCAGCGCAACAATGCCACAACGACGTAAGATTGCATGATAAAATACTGGAGTGTACAGGTATTAGAGAGACAGACGAATGGACAGACAAACGGACGGACAGACAGACATAGACAGCTGTCATGGAGGTTTAGGCCATGCAATCTAAAAACTGTAGGGCAAAAAAGGTTTTCAGTAGGTGCCTGCCTCTTTTGTGACAGAAAGTCGAGGGAGAGCAGGGGGTTGCTCAAGAAGACAAGCCTAATGTGGGGAGCCCAAGCAAGAACAGAACCTGGTCACACTCTCCAACGGTTGCAAACAAAGTACAAGGGGTGAAACAACTACAGACAGGTTGTAAGAGCTGAGACAGATACAGACAGGCTTGAGAAGAGTGGAATGACTACAAACAGGCTGAAAGGGGTGAGGCGAGGCAAACAGTCTCAATGGTTATGGCTATGACAATCACAAGACAAACATGGTACCTGTGGGGGCTTGGGAACACCACCGTAGGCACATAAGGTCCTCAGGCCGGAAGAGGTGCCGGCTTCTTCCATGACTGCGGCTATCTGCTGAGCCAGCTCGCGAGTGGGAGACAGCATGAGCGCATAGGGACCCTTATCTGTAAACCAACAACTCAACATTTTTATTTTTATTTTTATAACATCATCATCACTCTTCCTCTAGCTTGCTTGTCGTTTTTTGGGTTTGCCACTGTGATAATAAAGCGGGAACCATTCCACAACTAGACCGATATAGGTGATAATTGAATGACTGGTGGGATTGAAAATATACAAACGGTGGAATGGATGTGACTGGCTGTAGTTAACAAGACAATGACGGGGAACAAAAGGTGTGCTCACAAAGAAGACATACAAGGGGGGGCCTGCATTGGCACATGCAAACAAATTTGAGCATCTCCAGAAACATCTGTCTGATCTCCAGAAACACCTGTCTGAGACAGTCTCCATTGCATATGGCTGATGTTCTGGCCTACCAACGACAATAACAATGGCAAGTAGTACCAACAATAACAATGATGATGATGATTATATTAACTATAATGGGTTATGATAATGATGACAACATGTAATACGACTATTGATGATGCTTTGGCCTGGTGAATCAGCATAGCAGCCATACACTTCTCAGCCAAACAACTGCGTTGAAACTTGAACCCTAACTCTTGGGCCCTAAAACCCTAAAGTCTCATATGCCACACTGGCAGACGCAGAAACTGATGAACCAACTTAGACACGTGACTGGTCAGAAAATCCCTTGATGTATACGAATCATAGCTGTCGCTCATGAGGAAAGCAGCAGTACATTCAAGATCTCATCACCCCAGTCACATGCTCTGCATCAGGCCACCTAGGCTGACTTGCCAAAACAGGACCTCATACATGAGATGGTCAGGACTGTACAGACCTAAACCTAGGAAAAGACACATGTTCGGTGAACGAATGAAGGCAGTTGAGAAGATGAAGCCTCCAACTGCAAGCTTTTACACTGAAGCCCATCGATTTTTGCTGTAATGCTGAGCATAGACATCACCGTCACAACTAAAGCAAAAGCCATCTGCAAGCATGTAGAGTCCCACGTGTGCGCACAGCACAAAGAAGCACACAAACACAATAAATGCATCACAATCAGGACATCAGGGGGGAAATTCAGAAGAAAAATTGAATTCAGTTTTAAACTACGACAGCAGGAGAGGAAGAGTTGGCTTACTTGCAGCGACGCCAGCAGCCTTCTGAGCCTTGATATGCTGAAGGGCTGGCAGGCCAAAGGCTAGGGTTTTGCCAGACCCTGTAGCCGCCACGCCCACCAGGTCATGGCCTGACAGGATGATGGGCCAGCACTGTGCCTGAATAGGCGATGGCTGAGCAAAGTCTTTGGTGGCTTGAAGAAGATCACTGGAAAAGCCTGCAAGTTGCCCCAAAATGTCAGTCAAATATGTTTATCTCAAGGCCACCAAGATAAATCACTGGGAGAGCCTGCGGCGGTATCGAAGATGTAAGTTGCTTGATTTGGCAACTGTTGAAGCACAGCATGGGAAGCCTTTGGAGTATGCAGGAAATCACTACTAAAGCTTGCAGCAGATGTGAAGATGTCAACCACCTGGACATTTGCTTCGACTGAACTGCTGACTGAACAGCATTGGGGCAAAGCCTCTGTGGCACAGAGCATAAAATCTAGACATGCTAACAGCATGTAGCCATGGCAAACTGCAACATCTCTATATAGTGGCGTCTCAGACCCTTAATGGCACCAAATGTGCAACCAACAAAAAAAAACAGTACAGCAAGCCAACCAACAGAACAGCTGAAATATGCTGTAGACAAGCCAGGCCAATGCATGGTGCATTGATACCTGTGTGACTGTCAGAAAGACAACATCACTTGGCTACGCATGTACTTGTCTGTGTCCACAGTGCTTGACACATGCTCATTTTGAAGTCATTTGCCTGTCAGTCAAGTCCTTTTCAGAAGTCCCAAGGCCAAAAGGGGGGAAAATGATTGATTGAATAGTTGATCATGCACATTTACCTGCTTGATCAAACTGCAGCACAGGTCGGAGGTCTGCACCAGTCACTGCAGTGTCTCTGTCTAACCGGTGCTTAGTCACCTCTTCTGCTGTCATGGCCGTCACACTTGGGTGCTCATGATACAGAGCTTTCTGAATGGTCTTTCCAGACTTGGCCAACTCCTTGTCGCCCACAGATGCAAGGACTGCCTCCTGATGAACCGTGATTCTGCCTTGAGGTGTGTCGCTTGCCTTGTGCTTCTTGCTCTTCTTGTTGGGAGCTTCAGCAGAAGCTGCAGCATCGGCCAAGGTAGGAGAGACGTGGTCTGTCACAGCCTCAGTGCCAGACTTCTTTTTCTTCTTTTTGGGTTTGGCTGCAGCTGTGTCAGCATCTGCATTTGTTGCTGCTGAGGGTGGATTGGCAGTGGCATCAGCTGCAGCAGCTTTCTTTGCTTTTTTGGCAGCCTTCCTGTCAGCTTTGGACTGATCAGCACTGGCTTCCTCAGACGTCACAGGTGTTGGCAGGTGTTCGCCATTTACGCCTGGCTGACTAGCTTTGCTCTTCTCTTCTTTGACTGCTGAGGTATCTGTTTCCTGCTGCAAGGCAGCAAGCTTTCGCTTCTTCCGCTTGCCCATCTTATCTGGCGCAGCAGTTGCAGCGTCTTTTTCTGCCTTGGATGGTGGGACGTAGGTCTGTCCAGCTGACTCTGCAGCTGCTTTGATCTTGACTTGCTTGCGCTCCCATTTGAGCTCTCGCTTCTGGGCTTTGCTCAGATCGCCAGCCAGTTCAGCAGCCATGGCGTGTCCTGCATGTGGCAAAAGTTATGGCGCGCACGCACGGCAAAAAGTTAGCCTTGTAGATTTCGGTTACAATTTGGTGCACACAGTATAAATCTCCAGCGGAATAAGCGAAGGATTCCTGGTACGACCTGATTCCTTACCTGGTACAGCCGCGCCGCTCAACAAGTTGCCTTCAAGGACTGCCAAATGCCGTTTACGTTGATGACTTGCTACTGCTTTACTCGACAGCGGCACGACTTGCAGCCGCAGAGAAAAGATGCGTGAATGTGACGGCTTCGAGACCTAATTGGCAAACTTGAAGGGGTAGACCAAACGGCGCCGCCGCTGCAGCTGCTGCGGGTGCTGCGCTTTGACCTATTGACCTGCAGTGAGCAAGGACTTTGGTCCGTGTCGATCGACTGACGTGGTGTTGCACTGCACTTCGGACACTGTGCCTGCATTCAAGTTCAGAAAGCGCATGCGATCGCGACTTTCGACAAAGCTGCAAGCTGCGACAAGGCCTGGTCGATCTGCACGACCTTGTTGGTTGTGAGCGACAGGCTATTATCACCGGAATCAGCGCGCGACAGCAGCTCCTCACATTTCGGTGCAGTCAGTGGCAGCTGGAGTGAAATTGACAGAGCTGCCTGGAGAGCTGCCTGCCTGACTGTCACTGACGAGGGCGAAGCAGAGTAGTCAAGACCGTCTCTGTCTTTGGGCTGCACCAGCATGAAGGTGTCAGCACCAGACGGAGTCAAAGTAAGTTGACACACTCAACACTGCACCAGGACGCATTTGTGTTTCAAAAGCTGGGCTGACGCCAAGTGCACCTGTTATAAAAACCTTGCGCTGTGCTACGATGTAGCTGGAAGGATAATGCTGACGCTCGCACTCACTACAGGTATACAATGTCTCAAGCGGGCGCAGCCTGCCAGCATGGCTTTCAGAGAAGAAGAAACGCTCGCTTAGGAAAGACGAAGAGTACAGGTGCACGCTTCACATCTGTCACATGCATGTTTGCGCAGCTGGATCCAGCAATCACCATTCTTGTCGTGCAAATCCAGTGCAGTATGTACAGCAAAAAACAGCGATTTGACGCTGAGCTGCATGCAGCATCATCACACTCACTATTACTGAGTGTCGCGATGTTGCTGTTAGAGGTACACAACTTCATCATGTTCATATGCACTAGCAAATGGCACATTGCCAATATATGCACATGCAGGCGGCAATTCCAGTCAGCCTCAGGAAACGGAGTTCGCTGCAGCATGCCACTGCATGACAGCCAAACAAAACTGTCAATGCCTGTCTGCCACTGACCTCTGCAAATGCAGACAGACCACCCACGTATTCTGCAAGGTTGACACAGTTAGTTCAGGTCTTGAAGTTTCGATAGGCGTGTCAACAAACACAAGCTATACTGCATGGCCCAAATCTGTCAGCCACTGGCATGGGTGAAAGGACTAAGAAGTCGCCCGAGAATGGAATAGCGAAAACAATGATACTTTATGTGTGATGTCGCTCCACTGGCATGGGTGAATACATCATTGACTTTTAATTTACATTCCGCAGGCTAACCTGATACAAATTTAGATTTCTCTGCATTGCCAAAAGCTGTTTGTCACTCGCATGGATGAAGACATCACTGACTGCTTTCTTGCATTCTGCAGGCGGCAGGTGGAGCTGGTGCAGGATCTGGAGTTTCCAGCTGCATGCCACCGCATGAAAGCGACGCCGGATGGTCAATACCTGTTTGCCACCGGCATACATGCTCCCAGACTCAGAGTATATGAGTTGAGCCAGCTGTCCATGAAGTTTGAAAGGCATTTTGATGCTGAGATTGCTGATTTCCAGGTATTGATGTTTGTCACATGCAGTGTATACTAAAATCTGTACGTGTGGATTGGCACATGCACACAACATGGCAAGCTGCATTTGCCTGCAATGCTTCGTGGTGCTGCATCTCATCACAGCTTCCCTACGCACATAGCACATGTACATATGTTGTAAATGCATAAGATGCCACAATGAAAAGAACATGTGTATTACAATGACCAAATGACAAGAGTCTGTGCACTGAGTCAGTGCAAAGACTGTCTGTCAACAACAACAATGCTGCCATGCCACAGATTGCAAGCACACACATACAGCTTTTGTATTCTCTGTTTGTGCTAGACACCCACACTAACACAGTGACCCATGCATGTGATGACTACAGGAACCCATGCATGTGACGCAGATACCGTGTGATGACTACAGTGACCCATGAATGACACGCAGATACTGCCTGATGACTACCCTAACCCCTGCATGTGATGCAGATACTGTGTGATGACTACAGTAACCCATGCTTGTGACGCAGATACTGTGCGATACCTACAGTAACCCATGCATGTGACACAGATACTGTCTGATGACTACAGTAACCCATGCATGTGACGCAGATACTGCCTGATGACTACAGTAATCCATGCATGCCATGCAGATACTGCCTGATGACTAGCCTAACCCCTGCATGTGACGCAGATACTGTCTGATGACTACAGTAAAGCCGCCTTCCTATGTCAAGACCGCAGCATCCATTTCCATTCCAAGTTTGGGCAGTACTACTCCACTAGAGTTCCCAGCTTTGGCCGCGACCTGGCCTATGCACCATTCTCAGCTGACTTGTTGGTTGTGGGATCTGCACCAGAAGTGTACAGGTGAGCCCTTGTCTACCAACTTAAGCACTCCAACAGTAGATTGTCTACCAACTTCATTTGGTTCAGCCAATGCTTCTTGTGTTCAGCAGCTGCTCAAAAGAACAGCCTCTACTGTGATCTGTGTCATGTAGCTAAAGCCATGGTCACTAATTACTATAGCTGCTGACAGATCAGCCTACGTGGAAATTTTATTCCGAAACCAAGCATGCTGCAATGGACACCAGAGCAGGATGGCCATCCGTTAGTTCAATCATCAGAGAACCTAACTCAGACAATTACAATAGTATTCGATGATAACATTAATTTCATAGTCATTGAGACCAGCCATAACAAGACTTCAATACAGATGCAGCAGCTGTCATGTGAAGGTGCTGAGCTGCAGCTTGTGCATGCACATAGCCTAGCAACAGACTATATTGCCTGTCTATACAGGCTGAGTCAGGTGCAGCTCAACTGTTGCCATTAAACTGGGTCTAGCAGCAACCATGTAGGGTTTAGCCTCAACCATGTAGGGCTTAGGGCCCACAGCATGCTAGCTATATGCTTCAGCTATTATGAAAAACCAACATATGTCTGAATCGCCAAGGGTTTTGGGTTTAGGGCTGAGGGCCGTTTCCTGTCGGTCCTGCCGGCAAAGTCCCTCGGCATCAGTGCGTGTGGTACCTCTAGGTTTTCAAATTTTACACTATGAAGTTGGCTTTTCTCTATGTTTAGTGATATTTTTGTACTCCTAAGAGCATGAGTCCATGTGCAGGTTGAATCTGGCTGAGGGCCGTTTCCTGTCACCCCTGCCGGCAAAGTCTCCTGGCATCAACGCCTGTGGCATATCCAGCGTGCATGGCCTCTTTGGCTGTGCTGGGGATGACGGCGTCCTGGAGTGCTTTGACCTCAGGAAACGCACTTCCATCGGGACGCTGAATGCAGCTGCAGCAGCAGGCGCTGTAAGCTTCTGCGCTGCTCTTTTCTCCATGCGCTGGTTAGTGTCATGGGCATGGTTTTTTTGGGTTACTGTGTTGACAGAGATCTGGTGTGCTGTGACCTCAGGACAGGCACATCCAGTGGCACGCTGAATGCAGATGCAGCTACAGCAGCGGGCGCTGTAAGCTTCTGCATTGCTCTTCCACAAGTGAACTGGCCAGCGCATGTTGTGCAATGATACCTCATGTCTTCAGCATGTGCTGCATGGGTGTGTTGTGTCTTGGAGCATCCAGGTGATGCCCCATGTTGTGAAGGGTGTCGTCCTGGGGATGAAGCAGATCTGTCAACATGCTGCTTGCTGCTGCTGCTCTGGTTTGGGGGTTGGGGGTTGAGGGTTGGGGTTGGGTGTCTGCCTCCGTACATCACCAATCTGTAATTGGGAATCTCGTTGGCCACACAGGTTCAGGGTCTGAGGTCTAAGTGTTGGTCAAATCCTGAAGCAATAGCGACAGTCTTAAACTTTGAAGCTGGTCCTTGAAGCTGGCGCCTTTGCAAACTCTCAAACTGCGACATCGTTTGATTTGCTTTGATGTGAACCTGAAGCAGCAGAATCTCAAGGCAAAGCAGCAGCAGCACTTGGCATCGTCATTTCGTGCTCTGCGTCATAGTCACTGGTGACTGGTGCACCTCTGATGCTTTAGGCTCATACAGAGCAAGCAGCAGTCAGACTTGATGAAACCAGTGTAGGCTTTGCTGTTGGCACTTTCCACGGTTTCAGGTCTCGACATAAGGCTTTAGGGCTCAGGTTTAGTCTTTTTGCGCTAGATTACTAGCGCATGCTTTGTGAATGTATTCATTGAGCTTGTACTACTACAGTATTTGAGTCAGTTGTCCACTGGGATGATCATCTGACTGTTCCTCTTCGTGTTGTAGGCTGACGCAGAGCTCACAGCAGTCAGGTCTGATGACACCATTCTAGGCTTTGCTGTTGGCGCCTCTGTCAGGCCTGCAGCGCTGCATCATCTGAGCCGTTTTGCGCAGTTGAATGTACCGTTGACTGTTGCTCTTGGTGCTGTAGGCTGACGCAGAGCTCACAGCAGTCAGGTTTGACGACACCGGTTTGCACTGCGCAGTGGGCACTTCCAATGGCCTTGTAGCGCTGTACGATTTGAGGTCATCTCGACCACTTCTGGTCAAGGATCACATGTACGGCGACAAGATCACTGACATCAAGTTCCATGCCGCACATGGTAGTGGCGGTAATGCAGGTGAGTTACAGCAGTAAGCACTATGCACGTGTAAAGTAAGGGTGTAAATGCGTGGCAACAACACCACTGACATGCAAGTTTGCATGCAGCGTGTGACTGCAGTGGCAATGTAGGTTAATCATATCAGAAGCAAATGTAACGTAAGGAGAACACATGTTATGGCAACGTCGCTGACATCAACACCTATGCTATACATGGCAGCATTGTTACTGCAGGTCACACACATCAGCAACAGTTTTCTGAGGATCACTCATGATAACATAAAGTCACATGGCGCATGATTTGCGATCATGTCCCATACAGGCTGCATGCGTGACTGCATAAAAGGGCCATGCACATTCTGGGCTTGACATTGTTGTGCGCTGGTATGCACAGCTTGTTTGCTGCTCATTCAGTTGTTTGCAACATGTGCAGGCAGGAAGATTGTGAGCTCAGACAGCTACATTGTGAAGATCTGGGACCATGTCAACTTGATCAGCTTGTGCTCCAGTATACCCAGCCTGTTTGCTGTTCACCCAATTGTGTGCAACACGTGCAGGCAGGAAGAGTGTGAGCTCAGACAGCCATATCGTGAAGATCGGGACCAACAGAGTGGCATCAACTTCAACACCATCATGCTGGCTTGACATGCTCTGTTACAAACAGCTGCCGGTTTGTTTGCTGCTCATTTGCTTGCATCATCTGCAGGCAGGAAGATTGTGAGCTCAGACAGCCATATTGTGAAGATCTGGGACCAACAGAGCGGCGTCAACTTCACCAACATTGAACCAGCAGAAGGCAGCATCAACGATGTGTGCCTCTGGAAGGATTCTGGATTGGCCATGCTGGCATGTGACGCTCCCAAGATACAGGTACAGTCACACCGTCAGCTACTTCTGCCATGTATGGTCATGGCATATAGTTCATGACGATTGATAATGACTAGTAGTCACCCACACATGGGCTTAGCCAGCAGGCATTAGGTGTGTGCGATGTGGTCTCATGACTGATGGCTGCACTCTAGACATGTGTCGCGTGGACTTGGTATTGGCCGTGCTAGCAGGTGTCATTTGGGATGAAGCACACGAAGACAGCTGCACTGACGTACAGCGCTATCATGCAATGCCACCGTCAGATGCAGGCTTAGGGTTTAGAGCCAGATACTAGTACAAAACCCTAGGGCTGGGCAGTAGCGTCCTGCCTTCTGATGCAACAGGTTGCTGGCCTTGCAAGCTAGAATCTTTACCAGGTCACATGTGCAACTGGACACCCCTTAGGTCATTGGCCCAAGATTTGTGTGCATCGCTTTGTGAAAACTCCATCACTGTCTGTCCTGTCTATCTGTTTTTGTCTCTTCGTCTGTCTGTTCATCCATCCATCTGTCTGTATGCTGGTCTCTTTGTCTGTCTGACCATGCGCTTGTCTGTCCTGTTTATGTCACGGCGCTGTGCTTGACTGCTTACTGATTCTGAAAGGCATGCCCTCAGTTCATCACGTCATGCAAACAGGGCAATGTACCAGTACTGGTGGGAGTGCATGCAGTCTGTGCAATGTCTGACTCAGTAGTGGGGGCAACACATGCAGTCTGTGCCATGTGGTGTTGAGTAGTGGTGGGAACGCATGCAGTCTGGGCAATGTAAATCTCAGTAGTGGGGGCGAGACATGCAACCAGTGCAATGTACCATTCAGTACTGGTGGGAATGGATGCAGTCTGTGCAATGTCTGACTCCGTAGTGGGGGCATCTGTGCCATGTGGTGTTGAGTAGTGG